>ENA-ORXM01000312-ORXM01000312.1-marine-metagenome-genome-assembly--contig:-NODE-312-length-93636-cov-50.115286_pt1 | contig 93636 bp, 81 predicted proteins | sample MGYA00237867_ERZ511480 | MGnify/ENA primary metagenome ERZ511480 (study PRJEB26309, sample SAMN06266103) | marine metagenome | isolation source: Algal blade | place: United Kingdom:Sidmouth, United...
ATGGTGATGACTTTGTCTTCGAGAGGCTGACGCAGTGTTTCTAGGTTGCGCGTGCCGAGCTCGGGCACTTCGTCCAGAAAAAGCACGCCACGGTGCGCCAAACTAATTTCCCCGGGCCGTGGCCAGCGCCCACCTCCAACTAATCCGGCGTGGCTGATGGTGTGATGTGGCGCGCGAAACGGGCGCACGCGGATGAGCGGATCGTCGCCTTGCAGAGCTTCTGCCACGGAGTAGATGCGCGTAATGTCGAGGGATTCGGTTAATGTAAGCCGCGGGAGGATCGACGGCATGGCGCGTGCAAGCAGCGTTTTGCCCGCCCCGGGTGGCCCTTTCATCAATATGAAGTGGCCTCAAATGAAACAATATCAACTAGGTCATCAGGAAAAGGTATAAGCCCCCCTATTTTGACATGATTTTGGGAAAAAGCTTCTATCTCAATTTCAAACAATTCAAGAATTCTGCGTTTTCCCTCAAAATCTATATTATCAATACCCGCTCTGATATAATCGGCATATCTAACTAAAGTTTCTTGTTCAGTCTCACTAATTTGAAAAGAACTTAACTGCGTTTCATAAATATGACTTTCTTCTTCAAGATGTGATAGTTTGGAATCTAAATGAGCCTTTTTTTCAAGCACAAGTTCTTTAGAAAAATCCCCCTCTAGCAACTGTTCAAGCAATATATTAATACGCCTTTTTGTATCGTCAATCGCCTTATTCGTAGCTGCTAATTTATCAGAGATACTTTCTGTTTGTTGATTAAAATTATCTCGCCTCTTGCTTACTGATTCCTCGATATATTCAGGATTAAGTATCAACCCCGTAATCCTTTCCCAAACAAGGTGTTCTAATTTCTCTGCTCTAGCACCAAATCTCGTTGAGCACTCTTTTTTCCAAGTTTCCGTAGGCTTGTTTCTGCACTTGTAATAGTGGTAGTCGTCTTTTGCGTACGAACTACAGACGTGCCCACATGTACACTTAATCATTCCCCTCAGTAGATAATTTCTTTTGGTATTTCGTTTTGACCTAACCTTGTTAGAAGACATTATTTTTTGAGCTTGCTCAAATATATCTTTATCTATAATAGTTGGGACTTCAACTGACATCCATTCATCTCTAGGTCTATAAACTTGCCGTTTCTTACCATCAACTTTAACCCACTTTCTTTTGCCATAGTACCAGACACCAGTGTAGGTTTCATTCTTTAAAATTTTTGTAACTGAGGTTTTACCCCACTGAGCAAATTTATTATGCTTACGCATACTTTGAATTTTATCTGCTTTTGTTGGCACTTTTCGTTCCGTTAAAAGTCGGGTGATTTTTCTGGACGATAAGCCTTCTAATGTCCATTTGTAAATTTGTTTAACTATCATTTCTTCTTCTTTATTAATAACTAAATTACCATTATCGTAGTCATAGCCATAAGGTGGCCTTGACCCGATTAATACTTTCCCATGTTTAATACGGGCATGTTTACCTCTCGTAATACGTTCACGACGTTGTTGATTTTCATACCAAGCAATACTTTGCTTTATCATTTTAGATAGCATTGCTTCAGGAGTCTGCTCATTAAAATCTCCAAGAACAAACTCTATGTTATAGCTGTGTTTTTCAAATTGCATTTCAATAATTGCGTGATGTGCTGGTCCTCCCCTTGATAACCTATCTGCATCATAAACTACAACTACCCCGTCTTTATGCTTTGATATAAAATTTGTAAGTTCATCAAGCCCCGGTCTTTCTAAATCTTCGCCAGAATGAGCGTCAGTAAAAGTTCCTAAAATATTATATTTGTGTGTTTCTGCAAATTCAGTACATCTTTCAAGCTGTGTCTCTAGCGAATACCCTTTTGTTTGTTCTTCTGTACTGACTCTTGTATATATAACTGCATTCTTGGTCATAATGTGTTCTCCTTAGATACATCACTATTGGAAGATTCCATTCCTGAATTTAGTAAGGCATCATAAATACTATTTAAGGCTTGGCGTTGTGCTGTACTTAAACTACCTAACTTTGGGTATAAATTTTTGTTGCTGTTATTCGACATAAAAAATGTTAAACTAAATACGTTATTGGATATTGGCTCCTTTGCCTTAAAACACAAGGTGAAAGTCTCAATACCAGCTTAATTGTACCACAAAGTTGATATAAAATACCATGATGTTGGTACGATGTGTAAATTGGATATTATATAAATATGAAATGGCAATTAAGAACATTAGTAGGGGAATACGAGGATGCCACCGGAGAAAAGCTGTCATACAGCCGTATGTCAGAAGAAACGGGTCTATCTAAAACTATCTTAAATAAGATAGGTAGGAATGAGACTGCTCGTGCAGACTTAAACACACTCCGAATTCTTATTACTTATTTTTCACAATTACTGGATAGGAAATTAGATACAAACGATATTTTGAAATACGAGGAGTAGGGGATAATTGATAATAAATTATGGGTATTAAATTGGAATCTACTTTAGTTGGCGTTGCAGGAGAGTATCTAGTAGCTGGCGAGCTAACCCTGAGAGGTTATATCGCTTCTGTTACACTTAGAAATAGTAGGGGAATCGATATAATTGCAAGTACATCTGATGGCTCAAAATCTCTAAGTATACAAGTAAAAACAAATAGCAATGGTAACAATGAGTGGATATTAAATAAAAAATCAGAAAAGTTCTATTCAGATAATCACTATTATATATTCGTTGCTTTAGATTCACTTGGGAATCGACCTAACTTCTATATCGTACCTAGTAGTGTCGTTGCCACTTATGTCACTCAGAGCCATAGTAACTGGCTTAACGGAACTAAGCGAGATGGCACTAAACGCAAAGATACCAGTATGAGAAAATTTATTGATATCGAAAATAAATATTTAGAAGCTTGGCATCTACTAGAATAATTAGTTAGTTCCACCTTGCACAGCATTTTAACGATTATAGTCCTCCCAAATTTCTATTTTTCAAACTGACAAAATATCCTTTGCCAATAATAAGATGGTCAATCACTTGGATTGATAATGATTTTCCAGCTTGTACAATTTCTTTTGTTGCATCAACATCCTCAAGACTTGGAGCAGGGTCACCACTTGGGTGATTATGTATTAAGATAATACTTGCTGCGTTCTGAATTATCGCCATCCGAAAAACTTCACTTATTCTTATCGTCATAGCATTTAATGAACCTCTGTAAAGTGTTTGAATTGACTTTAGATGGTTTCGACTATCCAGAAGTGCGATTCTTAATTCTTCTTGTTGTAATAACCCCATTTCTAACAAAAATAGATTTGCTAAGTCAGCAGGTCTATCCACTCTTACTGTTGTATCTGGTGGTATCTCATTTAAGAGTAATGACCATTTTGTAAGTGCTAAAATGCTTTTTGCTCGCTTTGCTCCAATTCTATGCTTGTTTACTAAGTCATAGTAAGTTAAAGTGGCGAAACTATGTATACCACCCGCATTTTCAATCAATTCACTTGATTGGATTAATCCAAGCCCAGTGACGGTACTAATAATTTTCGACGCTAAGAAATCACCATAATCTTCATCGTGAAATAAAGAACTTTGTGTATACATTTTTACCCTTTAGATTAGGCTTTTATAAATCAGCCACGAAGGATAGCCATGCTCGCATTCGCCATCAGGCTCAACAATACATCCATCAGTAGCTTCGCAAATTCCGTCTGCGAACATCCAATCTTGAAGAGTATCTAAATCTGGCTCTTCTGTTGTTGGACTCGGCCAGTTAGTCTTTTCTATTGGATACTTTTTATTCTGATAAATGCTTGCAGGCATCTTCAAGCCATCCTTGGATTTTGATATTTTCTGCCCATGTATTGGTAAAGTCTGCTAAGTCCTTTTGCTTCTCAGTATTTGTAATCTTTAGCGTGCCATTATCTAGCTCCGCATGTACCTGATACCCACCAACTACAGATTGAATTTCATATGGTATAAAGTTCCCATCTCCATCTATAAAAAATACAATATCTGGTTCTGCACAAAGGTCACCATTTAGCTCAAAATAATGAGCCACCGAAAGCTGAGTAGGGGATAGTCTTTCTATAACTAGCCTGTCAAAGTGAGGCATATTTAAACGTAAATGTGCGCCGGATTGTTGTAAATCAACATCAAATTTTTTACCGAGTGATTCTACTATTTTTTTCATCTTGGCCGATTTTTGCATGTTCTATTCTCCAATCAAAAAGACCTTCCCAAGTAATTTTGAAAAGGCCGAATATCTTTAATTGATTTATTACTAAACTACTAACTTCTATTTAGTAAATAAGAAGTTCTCACATGCTGTGCAAGGTGTAATATTGATTCTATAATAATATGTATGGGTTTCAATTGTATTTGGGGACTATGGGTATATGAATTGTTACAGCGTAAGGTTACATCAGCTATTTTTTGCAGTGATAAAAGTAGTGAGAATCTTTACCACAATATTATAATCAACATTAAGTTATTTGAAATATAACATGCTTAATTAAGTTAGAATATTTTTTTTACTTCTTTTCATCCTTCTGTTCACAAGTTTCTTCCAAATACCGTCAGCAATATTAACGTCGGCTTTTGAAAAGCCAAATTCATTGACAAGTATTTTTTGATTAGAAATTTCCAGAATTTCAGAAATATCTTTTTGTTTACGAAACTGTACATCAAGTGTCTTCAATAAATTGTCGTTGTTGGGACTATATGGAATTCGTATTTCCTCAACTTCATTAGGCATTAATTCAAGTACTCCACCACCATGGCTTCTTCCGCAAATCTCTGTAAATGCTAACGATAAAGAATTATAATAGCTTGCAATAAATGCCTTCTTATTTGTGTTCCCATTAATTGTGACTCGATGCATAGTATCTGTTGTATATGCTTTCGCTAAATTGTCTACAAGCTTGGGGAATATATAATTACGTCTCAAAAATAATGCATCTGATATACGTAATGATGGAACAATCTGCCATTCGTCCCGGATTCTGCACTTGTATCCTGTATTAATACCTTGTTCCTCACCCCATGCAATATAGTCCATTGCACCCGAATGATTACAAATCTCAGATGCTGCTGGAAAGACCAATAAATGAGTTCGTGCTTCTGAATCTCTGTTTGTTTCCCAATCAGACTGGGTAAATACTGCGCTTGAAACCTGTACACTTCTTCCAACTAATGGTTTTGCGAATTGCTCCAGTTTATATTCTTGAACTGTAGAAAGTGGTACAGTAAAGAAACTGTTCGAACCTGTGGTAATCCCAACTTCAGCAGTGGCTAGCTGTCCAAATTTTGGTAAAACATCTTCCTTTTGAAGACTCTCAAGGAAGTCTATTTCAATTTGTTCCAAAAAATAGAACGTCCATTTGTTTGACTCAAAATCGATACTCTTTTTGGGACTAACCAGTTTTTTCACATTAAGGCTTTTAAGAGCTTCTGCGTTATCCACTTCTAAATGCTCAATTTTATGCTCTAACGTCAAATTTTTCTCACAAAGTAAAAGTACTACTTCTTGTTGTATTTTTTCAAACACTAACTGAGAGAACGAAATTATATTTATTTTATTGTAAAAGTGTGATAAAAACTCTCGTAATGGTTTCGCATATGATACCTGAAGAATTTCTGCGGGTAATACAAATCCAATCTTTCCAGTATCTTTCAATAGCATACTTGAACCCACAACGAATGATACCCAAGAATTAGTTAACTTTGAGTACTTCAGGCCAGCATTTTCAAAAATCCGAGCCGCATGAATCTGTTGTTCTTTATCAAAAAACTGATACCGAATATATGGTGGATTCCCTACAACTAAATCAAAATTATCATTAGTGTTGTTACAATAAGAATGGAAATCCATTTTAGAAACTTCTAAATTTGGAAGGTTGAGTTCTTCTGATTTTTTTGCTTCTGTCTGGTTTATTTCAATAGCTTTAATTCTATTGTAGCTACTTACCTTTTCCCCAATTTCCTTTAGGAACACGCCATCGCCGCAACTTGGCTCTAGTATGTCAAGGTTCCTATCTGTATAGCCATATAATGCCCAGTCTAAAACAAAAGACGCTATAGCCTGTGGTGTGTAAAATCCACCTCTTAGTTTTTGTTCAGATACTTCGTCAATTTTATGCATATAAGTCGGAAACTAAAGGTATAAGGTTCTCATATTCTTTTAGATTATAAAGCTTTTTGATTGTGTTATCTAGTTCTTGTTTGTGGTGAGAGAACTTTCGTTCTAATATGATTCGTTTACGCCCATCATTTGATACTTCGTCGATTGACTTCTGAATAGCGATCAATCTTTTCTGTATCATAGATATCTCGTCATGAATCTTCGCATCATCTTCCTGAGTAAAGTCGATTTCACGTATTGGAAGATTCTTAAGCACCTTTGTACCTCTTGCAATGTAACCTCCCCTAAATACTTCACCAGATAGAAATGCATACCATTCAACATATTTTGAGTTTAAAATAGCTTGTATAAAATAAATAGAATATTGGGAATCTTCTGGTAGTGTAATCATGCAATAACCAGCTGTACCACCTGATGATATTAGTGTCTGTGATCGATCAATAGCATATTTATCTCCTTGCGAAAGTACACCCACAACGATTTTTTCAGGAACCTCACACTTATCTAGGCTTTGATGCCTGCCATACCTATACCACTCATCTTCTGATTCGGGAGTAGGCTTTATATCTCTTCTTTCACTTGCCAAAGTGGACTTATGGGATAATAAATATTTATGCAAGTAAGGATACTCTTTTATCAGTCTGTTATAACTAATTAGCTGTATTATATTATCTACTTTTTCATAGGGATAAATAACAAAGGCATTTGGCTTTAGAATACGATATGTATTTAGATTATTTTCTTTTGATGTGGTCTTGTAGTAAGGTCGAGTACACTTTTTTTCTACCTTCCACAATTCTTCATTTTCTAAAAAGTAGTAATAATTCTTGTCTTCATCAACTTGTGAATGAATATAAATTCGATTGGCACTTGTTTGTATGCCATTAGAGATACCATGCTCACCTGCAATTGCCTCAAGCGTAGTACTTTGCTCTATTAGTCTTTCTAACACAGGCCTCAACTTATCATCGACTAGAACCCATGTATCTGAACTTAAGTCATCAATTATAATTGTAGCCGGCGAGTCCGTGTCTATACCCTTTATAACCCAGTCACTTAAATTTCTCACTTCATTGAATTGGAAAGAGTCTCGGCAATACTTTTGTAGAATCAGTAACGCTGTGTATGTAGTTTTGTCAGTAAATAATTGATTTGCACCAAATGAGGTGATTTCACTAATGCTATGAGACTTAATTAAAAACTCTCGTAATTTTTTTGCCGCACCTACTTTCATGAATTTGCTTGGAATTATATATCCTAAATATCCTCCATCCTTTAATAATTCATAACCCCTTTCTATGAACAAAAAATATTTATCAAATTGTTTATAAGAAGTGTAGTAATGTTGCTTATATAAGGGTAATTCATTTGAATTAAACTCCTTCATCTGCTGTGTGGACATATACGGTGGATTGCCAACAACAACATCAAACTTTTTCCCATCAAAGCTAAAGGGGTTTATTTGTGAAGAACCTTCATCTTTAGTCATTTCATATGAAATCAAACTGTTACCAAAATGTATATTTTGTGATAAATCGGGGAGTGCAGGAACTGTCAAATCGGAATTATGCTCATCTTCAAGCAGTTTTAACAATAATCCAAACTGACACGCCTGAACTGCATTATAATCGACATCAATACCGTAGATGATTGATTCTAATATTCGTTTTTTTATCAAATACGGGAGCTTATATGAATTCGTTGCAGTCTGAATAAGTTTGGTTGGTTTAACCCTGAGATAATAATCAATCAGCTTATCTTGAACTAACTGGAACGCTTCCAAAAGGAATACACCTGAACCACACGAAATATCTATTAACTTTAACTCGAATATTGAATCTTTAGATGGTTGTTGTAAATGCTCATCTATTGTTTTTTTCAACAACTCCTTAACAATATGAATAGGTGTCGTTACTATATCTCTATCTACTTTATCTGGTTTCTTTTCTAGTGTAACGGTGTTGTTAGATATTTCGAGCTGCTCAGTTAACAGCATTTCATATATATTCCCTAAAATATTTGCAGAAATAACTGAAAAACTATATGTACTTTCTGGGTAATATAATTGCTTAATAATTGTCCAAAATGCAGAACTTTCATTGATAATCATCTTATCAGAATGTATATAGCTGAATAGGTTTGCATTGTACTTCTTATCGGACTCTTTGATTTTGTGAACTAAAGATAAAAAATCTTTCTTGTCTGCATAGTTCAATAAAGTCTTATATTCTTCTAGTGAGCGATCCTCACAAACTCTCAAGAAAATTATGCTGTTTATATAACTCTGAACAGTATCATTCAACTCATGTTCATCAATGTGTTGGTTATGCTTTAGAATTTCCTTCCCTAGAATAATACGCCATTCATTGATTTGTTTAAGGAAAAGAATATCAATATTAAATAGTTGTAATCGTTCCTCAATGTCTTTCCAATTCTCTTCAAATTTACCTGTATAAACACTTTCACGACTTAAATACTCATAAATTTCATCAAAGCACTCTTCGTATTGTTGATAGTGATAACACTTTATCAAACCTTTCTTGGTTGCATCATCTCCACTAACCTCATGGGAACAATCATAAATACATAGATATTCAAAGTTTGATAATACTGAAATTTTGAGTTTTGCTGAGAAACCATATCTTCTGACTTGTAATGCAGGTTGTCTATTTTCGTGAATGTTGACACTTGGTTTCTTTGCTTCTAAAAAAAATTTTCTATCAGAAAATAGACGAAAAGTGTAATCTGGTTTTTTAGTATTGGTTGACTCTGCATCCTTGAGAGATTCTTCAATTAGTACTTCTCTTTCGTTTGTGCTAATCGCATTCCTATTCGTGATATCCCAGCCGAGAAGTTCAAAGAATGGGTCTAAAAAATCAACTCTCAACTGTGATTCATTATATTTGGGGGAAACATAGTAATCCCTGTTTTTTTCGTATTTTCTAATTAATTTGTTGATGTTCATTTTTGATTTCTTTGATTATATATTAATAGCCCCAACTTATTATAGGTAGTATTAATTATAATAATTATACTATGGAATTTATAGTATAATTGTTGACTAAGATGTTAGACTAAATCTAGTAGTCGAGTTAGCTTTACTCATATTATGAAAATAATTACTTGGAATTGTCATGGTGCATTTAGAAAGAAGATGCATTTGTTGGATAAATATAAGCCAGATATTGTTGTTATTCAGGAATGCGAGAATCCTGATAAATCTGATGATTATAAATCTGTTTTTTACAATTGGGCAGACTTAATTATTTGGAAAGGGGTAGAAGAAAATAAAAAAGGGGTAGGTGTTTTTGCATTTAATGACAACAACATAGCTACGTTAGATTGGGGACATTTTGAGTACGATTATTTTTTCCTTGTCGTGTTAACGAGTCTTTTAATTTAGTAGCTTGCTGGGTTAAAGACAATAAGAATAAATCTTGGAGCCAATCGTATATACCTCAGATAGAAGAGTACTTTAATCGTCATCTTGAAAAATTAAATGCAGCACCCACTATAATTGCTGGTGATTTAAATAGCAATTGTGTCTTTGATAAGCCTTCCTACCTATATAGCCACAAACGATTTATTAGTACTCTAAATTCAATTGGTATGCAGAGCTTATATCACATAAAACACGGTGAAAAGCAGGGGGAAGAAAGTAATTCGACATATTATATGTATCGTAAAGAAACAACTCCACAGAGCCATGTAGATTATGCTCTTGTATCGGATGAATTAATAAGCCGACACGCTAATTCATTTGTATTGGGCGACCATTCGGAATGGTTAAAGCACAGTGACCATGTACCGTTAATTTTCGATATTACTGTATAGCCATAGATTCTTCAATCTCTTTGATAGTTTGTCCCTTAGAGTTTTTCCAGTGGATTCGACCGTTCATCGGATATCCAGTTATAACCGCAGCGGCTTGTGATGGGCTGGTAAATAGCTGGTCTTGATTAAAAGCTAATTTTTTGCCCTGTCGTATTAAAACCCTATTTTCTATAAGTTCATTCTTTAATTCTTGATAGCCTTTACTTAGATTCTCAGATACTAGGTTAGCAGCATCAGAGCCAGACTTCACGACGATACCCTCATCAGTTATAACGGCAGTCGCTATCAAATCTTTTGATTTCAATTCAAGTATTTCCGCATCATCCACCAAATAAGATTCTTGAGTAACTATTTGAGAATATGGCTCTAATATGCGATGACCAAATACGCCTAAGAACAGCTTCATATTTAATATAAACCCTTCCATAGTATGCTTATCACTTCTGGATAAGACTGATTCTGAAAGTGTTTGATTATTCAATACATCATATCTTTTGGCTGCTGTTGCTAATTCCCAGACTCGTGACTCAACATACTTAATATGAGATTTAGTTAGGTTTTTATCCTTGTTGGTAAAGAATATTACCTCATTCCAAAAATCAGATTTTAAGTCGTGTTGAAATAGTCTGTTCAATACATTTTCTGATTCCCCAATATAGACTGCTGGTCGTGCAGTTTCTTCACTAATGCCTAAGAGAAAGTAAATTCCTGGTCTCGCTGATTCATCCCATGTTTTTAATGTTTTAATCTGATTGCGAGGATCAGAAATGGCTTGGCCTGTCCAGTTCATCATTTCTGCGTGGCGGATACCTGTTACTGTACCGTTATCCAAATGAATCGTTATTTTTTTCCCTATGTTCATATTTTTCATGCTCTCGATTATCTAAGGTATACATCTAGTAACTTAACATGATATGAAAGCAATTATTCCATATTAAAATAAAAAAAGACTACCTTATGGTAGTCCGCAATTATCTATTTTACTACAAGAGGCAGTGAAGTATTTTGTAAAGTTAATTAGGTATATTTTCGATACCGCTTATAAGCTTGTCTAAAACTTGATTTTTATTCAAATCTTTATTTATACGAAAACTCCAAATCCCCCCAATATCAGATGCAGGCATTAATATTTCAGAATAGTAGTGTTTAATTCTAAGAATATCTTCGTAATAATCGCTAAAATAAAAAACAGTCTCTACAGTCGCTGCAAATGTATACATATGGAAGTTCCCATTTTTATATTCATCCAGCAAATCTGTTAATTCTTTATTTATTCTTTTTAATTCATTTTTTAACATCACGAATAAAGTGGATAAATTTAATCTCCAACTTATTAACTAAAACATTATGTTCTTTCTTATTCATCTAGCGCCCATTCATCTTCTTCGGGTAGGTCTTTTTCAAGCATTAAACACCCATCTTCATCATAGACTTCAATCCGATGTGTGTGGTCATCAGCATCATGTTGATCATCACCTTCATAGATATGATAAACGGTATTACCATTTTTAGTCACACGACTACTTTTCGCTACCCATGAGCCATCGTCATAGATATCTGCCTCGACTCCATCATGCAGCCAATCTAGAACATGCATATCATCACTTTTCCTTTTTCGTAGTCACAATAAGTTTATGTACTTGATGACAATATTCCAACTCATTCATTTTAACAAAATTTTGTTCTTAGTTATTCAAGACATACATTTAAATCTCGGCTAAAATATAAAATCTACTTTCTGCTAGTCTTCAAAATAGTCCTGTTTCCCTGCTCAGTAAGCCAATTTGAAAAATCATTGACTTATTGAGTTTAATTTCCTAAAATTCTATTGCTTTTTATACGGTTGTATTCTACCAGTGAAAGCACGAATTGCATCTTGCTGTATATCGCAAAGCTGTTTTAGCCTCTTATTCTCTTGGAGAAGGGCATCACGTTTTGCAATTGCATCAAGTAATTCGTCTGTTGAGTACAGCCGAGTTAAAGCAATCTTCTTTAGGATTAGTCCTATTTTCATACGTCAATATAACTAAATAAACTGAGCAGGGAACAGGACATTTTTTATTATAGCTATATTATTTTAGTTTTAGTTTTACAAATTACTAACAAACAGTTTTGTTGCGACTATATCATGTATAACGGATTGCAGCTTGAAATTATAATTACTTCAAATGTATTAGGTCCCGTTCCGCAAAAAAGTGCTTGAAAGTTTCCCTGAACTTTTGTATTATCTACACACTATTGTTTTATTAGTTGGAGTGCAGTTATTGGCCGAAATCCGTTATCGTATTGAATACGAATCGAATCAGGTTTTATATTATTCATATAATCAAGGTGTTTAAGCTCGATGATATTCGAATAAATAACATTGTGCTCCTTGATAAAACCATAGTAACTATCAATCTCAGGAATTTGATACGCAATGTACCAGTCCAATTCATTGTATAGGTTTCCAATTTTTGCATTATATGCTGTATGGAATCTTACGTGTAGGACGGTATCAGCTAAGAAATCCGACTCGCTGTCATAACCAAGGCTATCTAGGTCGGAAAGCATAGGAATATCTTTGCTTATCTCGTCAGGTATATATAACTTTTTCGATGAATTCATCATTGTGGTTCCGACTGTAACTAGTATAACTAACAGTAAAAACCAGTCGTACATATTACTGTAGGGAATTTACTAGCTATTCACGGAACGGGATACGACCAATATATCATCAAAAATTATTGCTATAGTTACAATATACTTGCAAGCAGATTGTAACCTGCATTCATCATCACATCCTCTAAAATGGGCCCAGTTCTACTTGTTGGTCAATCACTTTCCTCGCACCACTACATCCCAGAATTTCGTAAAAACATAATAATGCCATAAGGCTTATTTGGAGTATTCTCTAAATTATGAAAAGCTGTCTTAATAGGGTTGCAATGTATGTGTTTGGATTTATATCTGTATGTATCTCACCTTTATACCTCATTCGTTTAAATCTTACACTCACTAATATGTACCAAGATGGTGGTCAACCATGGCTATTGGTATGTTATATTTTAGCCACAGGCTATTTTGTTTGTTGGTTCCCAATCACTATATGGTTTTATTTCATAGCCGTAGATAAAGATACTGTGAATGACTTTCATCTTCATTTTAATAAAATAATTCAGCTCACTACGTACCCAATTACACTCTTTTTTAGTTTAACCTCATACGCCCCCTACTCCTCACTGAGATTTTGGATTGTAAATTGGTCTATAGTTTTTATTTATGTTCGACTAGTAATTTTTTTGAAATCACTGCTTTTCGATAAGGAATAAATATGTATTGCGAAAATTGTGGGGAGTCAATAGAAACTAGGGGGAGCTTTTGTACAAATTGTGGGGCAAAAATTGCCTACGTTAAGAACCCAAAAGAGGATGGAGCACACGTCGAGGTCATTTATATAATTATTGTAATTATTGTTCTCTTGGTGTTTGTTGTCCCTGTTGTAGCTCACATCATGGCTGACAATGCCTATAGTATATATGCAGATAGATGAGTAGGGGAGGATGTATAGGGAGAATAATAGGTTCTTTGCTTTTTTTTGTTTGGGGTCGAGCAATCGCATATTTGTACTGGAACGTTTATCCAATGATTGAAAACCTAAACATAAGCGAAGGTTCTATAAATCTATTTTTTGCAGCGTATCTCCATTCAACAGCATCTATAGCTATTGGTACTGTACTTGCCATCATAGGATATTTAATATCAGATGATGTGACAATTAAAAAACTTATATTAGGTTGTATATGTCCTCCACCTTTAGTGTATTCTTTGATATTTAGCATCAATTTTGGATTTTCATTTATGATTCGTACGCTTTCAATATCATGTATACAGTTAGGGTTAATTTACATGTTGTATCTAATTTTGTATGAAGATGGCGGTAGTAGATAGGAAATATATTATTTACTGAGCAATTATTATGACACCTTTGTAGCAATTTGAACCTCTTTTTCTTAGTACATTGGAAAATTATGAAGAAATCAAAAAATGTAGACCTGCCTGATGGCGAATGACTCAATCATCCTAGAACCTTAACAGCATTTTGAACTACCATTGCCTCATTCATAACATGCTCGCCAGTCTCAAGATAGTAGTTAATTATATTATTTATAAAATCTATATTGGTGACCTCTTTTATTGCTAAGACTTTCAAATCTCTAATCAAACAGCAAATCGCAAAATCATTATCAGCCACTTCAACATAAATTGAACATTGAGAAAAATAGTTTAGTAGCAACTCAAATTTTATTTCTCCGCTTGAATATCCTTGGATGATTTCTTCTGCTTCTTGAATCAGGTACTTATTCATCCTATCTTCTTAACTATCTTTTGAATTTTATACTCCACTGTAAGTCCATTACTTAGCTTTAAATTATCAGACCTCCTTGCGTTTCGGAACTCATCAAAATCAAAAATACTACTGACTTTGTTAATTCCTGTTTTGTTCACAAACACCTGCCCATTTTTAACTTCAAAAGTTATCTCATCTCGTGGCCCGATTCCAAGCACGGTAAGAACTTCAACTGGAAGGTTCACAGAACCTTTGGTAGATACTTTGGTTGTTATTTTTGCTTCTACTATTTTCCTCATAACAAAAGTTTACCCGAACCCTCTCTGTTTGTCCTGAATAAACGACCATTATCTTGATACAATTATTACTATATAAACACCTCATATATTCATTCATTTTAAATGATGTTGTAGCAATGAATAGGTTAATTTGAGACAATGTTATTATGGCAAGAACAATTGCATATATTAGAGCATCAACCAATAAGCAAGATGTGAAGAATCAAAGACATGAAATTTTAGAATATGTTAATTCTAAAAAGATGAGTGTAGACGAATTTATTGAGATAACTGTATCGAGTAGAAAGTCATCCAGACAAAGAAGGATTGATGAGCTGGTAGATAAGCTTCAGAATGGAGATACTCTAGTAGTAACAGAACTTAGTAGGTTAGGGCGAAGTACAGGCGAGGTTATAATTCTTATTAATAAACTTGTTGCGAATGACAACAGGGTAATTGTCATTAAGCAGAATTTAGATATCCACAAAGACTCTCAGGATATGACCACAAAAGTAATGACAACGATGTTAGCTTTATTCTCTGAAATTGAAAGGGATTTTATTAGTCTGCGTACAAAAGAGGCTCTGGCCGCTAAGAAAGCACAAGGGATTAAACTAGGTAAACCTGTTGGGACAATTCAGAGGAGTATTTATGATAAGGATAGAGAGAGGATAAAAGAGTTACTCGATTTAGGCTTGTCTATAAGGAAGATACAAGAAAAACACATTAAATATGGACACCCATCGAGCTTGGCATATTTTGTTAAGAGGAAGGGGTTGAGATGATTAGTACAGAATTCTTTTCTGGGCAACATCGCAAAACATCGAGTTTGAAAACCAATTTATTTTGATGGTGAATGATTATATTCAGTTAAGAATTTGTGTCTATTGAGTTCCATATTTTCGCTTGTCTATCTTTGAATTCTGATAATTTTTGTGAAGCCTCGTTAATTAAATTCATCGGTGCTATATTAGTAACATCCTGTAAAATCTTATCATAATGAAGTTTCTCTATATCCCAGAAGTTCTTAGAATAATATCCTGGTCCGATAAAATTTGTTGCTATCGTAGTCTCAGCATCTAATATCCGATTATCTAGTCTTTCTAAGAATGTAAGATATGCCTGTATTGTCGATGTTGGGTAACCATTTATAATGCCATGTTCATAAGCACCAAATGATTGGTGAAAGTTCTTTATATACTCTATACAAAATTCATTTGGAGAAATCATAAATAAACTTAAATAATTTAATTTACCAGTCTCATTATCTACCCTAGATGCGTTTATTCTAGTGAAATAAAAAGGTAAATTTGATAATTCATTTGTTAGATGTTTTAAGATTGTTTCATCTAGGATTGTATACTTACCAGTCTCGACACTACATCTTTCACTCAGTGAGACCCCAATATCTGTTGCGACTCTAAAACTTGAACTTGATACTAATTCTAACAGTCTTAATTTTTCCTGTAGTGTAAAAATATTACTAGAAGCAATTAAGTCAACATGCTTTTCACTCAATAATTGTTTCTTTACAGAAAAGTCCTTATGAAAACTAGCAAATTTTCCTTGTCTTACATCCTCTGAATTCTGGTAATACATATAGTTCAATATATAAAAATTGCCAACCAGTGAATAGGGACTGGTTGGCAAAACTACTTAAGACGTTATTCTTTTAATCGCATGTACATTCTGCTTCGCTTGGCTCATTGCAGTCTATACAACGACCATTAACTGGTCGCCAGCTACTTATGCCTTTGAGAACATTCATTAACTTATCCATTAAAATCACCTCCTTTTAAGATAACTATATTATAACATTTTCTGGTAAATGATTATACTCTATCAACTATTCAACTGGATAGCTTGATTTTAAATTTCCTAAAGCCTTACCAAATCAATGCAAGAGGTTGATTAATCTGCAAGTGTCAAATAAATGAATGAGTACTAACAATATGTTACTACTGCTTGTGAGTGAATAAGGTTACAGATTCCTATTATCATTCTCTCATAAAAATGAATTTTACAATTACAAATTAGGATTTAAAATTGAAATAAATAACACCGAAAATTTTGGCAAATTCAATTCTGATACTTGGTTTTAATAGGCAGGAATGACAGAAACTTTCCCATCTAATTATTACTTGTTACATTGTATAAAGTCGGAGTTTAATATTTCTGAATAAAAGGATTGAAACGGTTTTGTCGTGCTAAGTAGCAATTGTTGTAGGAGCAAAATAAGACGAAATCAGAACTTTTTATTTAGCTATCTTCTCATTAATTATGTGCTCTATAAAGAATCAATTAACTCATCTCTAGCATTACGATACCCATTATGAGCAAGTCCTTGTTTGCCGAAAATGTTCACTAAGGGGAACTCCCCTTCTGCTAGATAAAACATCTCTCTCGCATCTTCTGTATTTAGTCGTAAACCTTTTTGATAAATTGTATCTTGCAGGCAATTGTCTGTAAGAACTAATGTAACATCTATAATTTTATTGTCTAGCTCATTCCACCCATGCTCAAATACTAGTCCATTTGATAGTTTTGCCCAACCCTCAACATAATACGCATTAGGGCAAAACTCTAATAATCTGAATGAGTTGTGCCAGCATTGTTTTAACTGGGCATCAATCAAATTAGAGTAGTGCTCCGACATTGCTTTAACAAATATCATCAAAAAAATAATGGGTTGAGATTTCTCCCAACCCATCCAAAATAAAATTTATGCAGTCAATAATTCGCTGGCTTTTTCTCTATTGACAGACTCAATTGCCCCTTGGTTTATGTATCCTGAAACGGCATCAAAGCCGACAGCCCCAAGAATATCACGAACTTGAAACACGTTAAAATCTAAACACTTGCATACATCGTAGATAACTAAGAGTTCAGTCATTATGTTGCTGGGATAACCTAATCCGGCATCTTCTTGTAGCTGTATACGTAGATTCTTGATTCTGGCTAAGACTTCGGCGGGTAATATCATTGATAGCTCCTTTTTGAAGTTCCAGCCCTTGGTAGAGTAAAATACCTAAAGGCTAGTTTATATAACGTGGACTGCCTACTACTAGCCCGTATTCCAAGTACGGGCTTTTTTTATTACAACAGGGCAAGTATAATTTCTCGTGCAAAATAAAGCAAATCAATGCAAAACAGTGCAAATCAGGGCGATTCTGAACAATTGTATAATGAATTTGAAGGAGTCGGTTGGCTTGGAATAGCCGAGGCTTGTAGATATCTTAGTGTTTCAAAAAGGACATTATATAACTACATGAAAAATAAAAAACTCCCCTACTACTATCTAGCAGATAGCAAACATAGGAGAGTTAAAAAAGAAGATTTAGATGCGTTATTAGTTATCGGAAATCCAGACGAACTACAATAATTTAGTCTTGTTTATTAGGTCGATAACACCTGCTATTGCTCCCATAATTGTCATTAAATACATCTAAAAACTCAATCGGTACAGCTATTCTTTCAACATCTATTCCGCTATCACCATTGTGGAATAAATAACATCCTTCTGCTCGTGACATATCTTGGTCTTTTAATGCAAAAGATCCCGTATTTCCATACCACATGTAAATAGTTTCATTTTGAAGCACTCTATTTGCAAATTCTCCTAAATTACGTATGTCATAAAAACCATCTTCTAATACTAGGCACTCTGAACTATTGGGATGTTGCTTAAAAGTTATTGGCCTTGATTTAGCAAAATCTGATACTTCACATCTTTCATCTATAAATCTATAAACCTTTCCGCCTGTATTTCGATAGCTTGCATTGGTGCTTCCGAGCACTTCCACTTGTTGAACAGGTGCTGTTCCAATACCACTATTACTATTCCCCGCATCATTAGATGAACCGCTAGAATTTGTACAACTTAACTCTAATCTCGCAGGAAATTCAATGTTACCAATTGGCTCATTTACTCTAGGCCCAACCCCCTCTGTAATAGGATAGTTGCTACTATCGTGCCAAATAGCTGTCACTCCTTTAGGGACATCCCAGTATATTATGGTTGGCTCCCCCATTAGTGATTTAATATAATCAGAATCATAAACTCCAGGGGCAACAAACCTACTAAATCCACTTAAGGAAGGCTCAGAAAATTTTATTGTTACTATCCCACATTCTGTTTGTTGGAGAATTGGACGAGTATTGTCATTCTGAAAATACAAAGTTGGCGTTGGCGTACTTCTTTGAACAGGTGTAGACACCGACGTAGGAAGAAACTCTGATGTGCTAGCTGGCGTCGGAGTAAATGTGAGTGGATAAGTCGCGGCTGGTGTTTGATTATCCTTTTTAAGCGAATCAAGTTTTTCATTCATTCTAGTATTTCTAGCTATTACTGTAGCGGTAACATCTGCTGGTGACCGCTGATAACGTTGATTCGTAGGAGTTGATGTCGATACGACTTGTACTCTTATCGGGGTATTTGTAGGTACTGGAATATTAGGTAATCCTTTAACCCAAAATTCTCTATATCGACCTTTCCCTAATGTTTCACATTTAATTTTTCCATCTTCAGGTTCAAGTTGAACTTCTGCCCCGCTGTGAATTTTGAAATTTGCTTCTTTAATTCCCAATGCACATGCTTCATCTAGTGTATTTTCAATCCCCCAATCCCTCTCTAAATCATAATAGACTTTTTCTGGACTAGTTACAGGTATGAATACACTTTGGCTCGATTTATATACACACAGACCGGGTACTACAGGCCCAGTGTCTGTACATTTTTCATCAGGTGTTAAATAATGAACTTCGACTGACCGTGAGATTCCACCTATTCCGCCTAAGTTTGCGCTAGATGTACGATTAATTTCTACAAAACTACCTCTTAGTGATACATCATTAAAAATCCTCACACGTGCATCAACGCCATTGATTTGTACCTGACTTATATTTCCATATGAAGTAATTTCGTTGAATTGCCTGCTGTTTTTAGCTATATCACAAATACCTGATACAAATTTCAACACTACACCAGTTTGCCCGTCATACTGACAAGAACGGATAATCGGCTGATTTGGAACGGGTGCAGGATGTGGTGAAACATTATTTGAACTATCATTATGTGACTCACAATTAGAAAACCCTCTAGAACTACAATCATCAATATCTGATTGATTTTCTCTAGTCACCGATTGAGAGTTTGGATTATATGGTTCTAAGGATTGAGCATATATATCCAGAGATGATTTAAATTGATTGGAGTCATTCGTAATAATCGGTTTTTTGTATATCAAAAAAACATTATTAACAGTTGTATGTTTAGAATTCAGGTAAAACCACTGAGAAATTTGACCATTTGAATTTGAAGATACACTGAAATCATCTACAAACTGATTGTTTGAAACAAATACTAAACGAAAGTCCGAATTGGGGTTAAAATTTGTGTTAACAAACCTAAAACGATTAGACTCGTATTCTTGCTCAATGGATGTCACGTATAATGTAGCATAGTATTTATATATATCGTTACTTTCCAAAACAGGCCACCAATTATCTGTCATGTCCCCACCTATAGGTCCTGAGAATAGAGATTCAAACATCAAAAATGTATTACCGACACGTAACAGCGGCGCAACATATTTTGAACCTAAATTAAATATCCTACCTCCATTTTTTAGCGCACTTCCTCCCTTACTTAGAACATTTCTCCATAAATAATTCTTGCCAAAATTGATTGATTTATTTTTAAGCGCTAGGTCACCTATGGCTGAATCCAATTCATTAAAAATCTTCCCAGAATATTTACCGTTTGCGAGTATCTTTACTAACTCATCAGAACTGCCTTTTAAGGTAGTTCCTATTTCATTATAATTTGCCTCAAACTCAAATTTTAATACTCCAGATACCTGAAAATACACATTTTCTAATCGTGAATCATTAGATATTTCGCTTAAACTTATTTCATTCGAGCCAATGTCTACATAACCATAATATTTTAGTAATGGATATATATTAGCTTCTCCTCCTATTTCAAAACTAAAATTACCTTTTTCTATCTCAGTGAGCATCGCTGAAAATGCCGATTCTGTTATAACGGAATCTTCTATTTGAAGAGGTATGCTAAGGTCATTGTATGATATTTCGATTTCATTTTTTTCATAATTTTGAATAATACTGAACTTATATGGAACACTTTCCTTGCATATTATTGTGACAGAAGGTTGAAAACTAATATTTTTCAAATAGAGATATTTAGTCCTGTTTTCAATCGATATGTCCACCTCGTCGAAGTTTAATCCTCTCTCGATATTTAACGGACAGTTATCCTGTAACAAGGCACTACCATGTATTTTATGTGGTGATATCAAGGGTGCGAAAGCAATAAGACAAGACGAAAAAATAAGTAAGACTTTCTTTATATAGTCCATAGCAAGGTTCCCAAATGGTATAATTCATTTAATGGTTCGTTATAGTAAAATACTATTTTTAATTTTTAACCTAGTTATTGTTACGGCAGGTGTAAAATTATTCACAGAAAATAATATTTATAATGATTTACAGGACAGTGTTTCTAATACAATCGGAGAAGAAAGATATAAGCATAACCTTACAGAGAGTAACAGTTTAATTAGAGGTAAATATTCTAAAAATAAATTTGGCTTTTACACCGACATTAACGATGGAGATATAGATTACTTCTCAAAGAGGAATAAATTGGAGGATACTTTCTTCGTCAATAGTTTACTTACTCCACTTGATAGTATTGATACGAACTTGCTACAAATTTGGCCTGACATATCCAGTAAAAGCAGAAGGGTCAGACAAACCCCTTGTGTTGCAGAAAATGATTGCATTGAAATTAATGAAACGGACTTTAAATTCTGCAATGAAAAAGTATCCGTTGCTATTGACTTTTCACTAGACCCTAAATACAAAAATAAGTTCAATCAAATAAGCAATGACAGAATATATAATTTACAAACTCTTAGACAAAATTATATAAGTGAATCAACCTACAATTATCTAACCAAATATGAAACAGAAAAGGATGATGTTATTAAGAAACTCCTGATTTTAAATGATACTTTTTTAACAAAATATCAGCTTAGTAAATATCCCACCCCGATTCACCCAGACACAAACAAAAAAATTTCCACAGCTAAAAAACTAATACTAGTCGAGAAGCAAAAACCCACACCTAATATTTACCAAAACATCAACTCATTAATGCCACTTGTTCTGATACCTATCAATGATTTGCAGGCTTTACAAGATAATTTTAGTAATAAGTTCAGAATAAGTTCAGCAAACCCAAACCCAAAAGAGAGAATGTATCATTTATGCGAATATTATGGTTTTAAAGACCCTAAAAATTTAAGATATTATTTACAATATTCTCAACAATAATCTATTCTACTAATCAATTAAACTAAACAGTTCTTCCTCATTAGCAATCCCCCAAATTTTATCCTCAAAAATATTAGACTGATTCAGATAGTTTAATGTTGTAAAACAGAAGAAATCAGCGTTCTCTATTTGTTCTGTACTCCAAATGAGATTCTCTACCCGGGTATCCCCTATCGTTACTACAAGCACTCTAAAATTAGGTGCACCATACATTTTTGTGAATTCACCTGATTCCAAAAAGGCTCTATACAAAAGAATTTTGGTGGTAAAACTTCGGTAAGATTTTTCGCTTCTGACAGTTTCGGTTGCCCTGTCTATCTCTACAAAATAATTTACTACATCCCCATTATCATCCTCGATAAGGTAATAACCATCAGGTATCAATCTTGATTTTTTTTGTTTACCGTTTTCATCTGTATATGAAAGTGGATATTCATGTAAACGCTTGAGTTCGGCTTCCGTAATATGTTTTAAGATTTGATACCCATGTTTCTTAGATGCGAGTTCTATACCTATTCTGAAATCATTAACAAGCTTCATATGTTCTAAAAAGAGCAACCCAATATCATTATTTGTTGATTTCCAGTCTAATTTGCTTAACCCTTCCCTATCTCGAATCAGCTTTGCTCCAAGTTCATCCAAAACGTAAATTAGAGGCATATTCATCAAACCTGAATTTCTTGTGGGCTGCTCGATTCTATCTAAGTATCCATGATGGTATAGTTTTTTTAGTCTTATGTTGGTTCGATTCACTGATTTCAAGTTTGGGAAAATCAAACGTCTAACTTGTACAGATGTTAGAAGCCTATATTTATAAACAGCTATAAGTATTTGATAGTCTCGGTCAGTAAGTCTGAAAGCAGATAGATTTTGTTTATCTGGCCGACTTAGCCTTTTACTGTACTCTTTCATTTTTTTGGTTTTGACTTAAACCTACCACTCTTACTTCCTGATTTTTGAGGCTTATTATTATGCTTACTAGTTGTTGATTCGCTATCACTGTTCTTCAATTTATCATCAGAGATACGTATTCGTATATCTTTTTTAACTCTATTCAGATCTGTACCAAACCTAAGCGAATTTTGTATTATTTGCCGTTCTACATCATAGCTAGGCTTCCCAGCAGGTTTATTAATTTTGGTAATTGAGGTTTCTGGGGCACTTTTTTCCAACTGTATTTTGCACATCGCATGATACCGTGGAAGCTTGTCATATATCTCTCTTGTTATTGGCCTAAAATTCTTTAATATTGCTAATTCATCCGATGATGCAACACGCAGACTTATCATATTCCCACAACTAAATGCCGCTGAAGATGAGCTACTCATTAGTTGTGCAAGTGTCTGATGTGCAATGGTTGTAGCAAGACCAAATTTCCTACACTCATTAATTATTTCTACAAATGATTCAGGAGAGAATTTGTAAAACTCATCTGCGTAAATATGACATGGTAATCGGTCGTTTTTGTTGTCTATACTCTTAACAGTTGCAGTTAGCAAAGTAAGAATAAGCGAGCCTAATAACCGACACGATTCATCATCCATACCACCTAAATTAACAACTAAGACCCCCTTTCTTCTAATCATATTCAGAAAGTCAAAACATTTAGAAGATTCTCTCTGAGAAAGTATATGCAATATGATTTCATCATTAATCAGGTGGTTGATTTTGTTGAAACTTGATTCGGTTGCTTTTATAAATGTACTTTGATTTTCCCAGACCTTTAAGTTATATAAAACAGCGGGATTATCAGAGATGTCGTTTAAATAAAGTTTACGATATAGTTGGCCTATCTCGTCCCGTCGCATCATAAGAAAAAAGTCCAAAAAACTTGTCCGATGTTTTTTATAAGATGCAAGGAGAATACGACTCATTGTCTCTAAACTATTTTGCATAACTGGTGCTTTATCAAAATCAAGAAACCAACTATGACTAAAAACCTTCATAATTGCATCAAATTGATGCTTCCCATTTAGTCCGAGAATTTCTTCAAATGGATTAAGTCCAAATGGCTTACTTCTCTGTTCTTTTGATGTAGGTGCAAAATAAGTAACCCTATTTGCATGTTTTGCTGGACACCTTTGAATTACATCTTCTGCTAAATCTCCATGTGGGTCTAAAAGAACAAGTGCTTTATCACTTTTAGCAATTTCCTGCAAAAACATATTTAGCATTAATGTAGATTTACCAGTCCCTTTTGCTCCAATAATGTATGTAGAACTTTCGGGATATCTTATTTTTGTAGTGTGACCTCTAACAGTTTGAGATTTACCTAAAACCAACCCAGAAGTCCCACCAAATAATAAGTTAAGGGGATTTGTTCGGGTAGTAGTCATAAATCTAAGATTACCAAATTGAACTTAAATATCGTTGTCATTTCATAGGTTAAGAATACTATCATCGGAAAAGCCCTCATCTTCGGCTAGTACTGTAATTCCATCCTCGAAAACTTTTTTCATAATGACATCAAAAATTTGATTAACCATCATTTGCCTAACATCTTCATTTAAACCTTCAAACTGAGGACGTGACATTATTTCAGATAGCTTTGCCATAGCTGCGGCATATAGTTCTAATTCACTATCAAGAGTTTTCGCTTTTTGTTCTTGATTAAATTCATTATCGATTTCTTCTTGTTGCCTCTGGAACTCCTTAGAACGTCTTTGTAGCTCCATATCTGCTGCTTGATTCACTAAATTAACCATACCCTCTTTACGGGCTTCCATTAGCGAATCTGTCATGCCTCTTGCATGTTTACGTGCTCGATATGCAGCTAGGTGCTTACCAAAGATATCCCATGTTAAATCATTGCTATGAGTGGCCTCTGAGATAGTGTAATGAGTATCTACCAATTTTTCGATATAGGCTTTAACACCTTCTTGGCTATCTACAGGTATGAGAGAATTTAGGTCAGAGTTTGACTGGACTACTGTAACTTGGTTAGTCCTCGTACTACTTAGCGGGGAACCGCAATCACGACAAAATTTGGCGTTAGCAGACGATGTTTCTGACCCACATTGTGTACAGAATCTATTTGCCATATTCTATTTTCCAGTTACAAAAAAGTAGAGGATGTATGAGGTCGATGAAGAAAATTACTTGTGGGTGTAATGTAGAGGAACAGTGAGTGGTGTACTTATTTTATATGATTATTATAATAATAAAATTACAATTCGTTGACATTCAAATGTATTACTCAAACTAAGTCATTGTGTTGAAAAGCTTAAGCGAGGTTCTTACAAAGTCCCTCATGATAATGAGGGACGTATCCTAATAGAGATGATATTGAAGAAATTATAAACAAGTCGGGGTAGATAATTGGTGAATTTAGCAGTATATTTAGGTAAAAAGTGTAACAATCGATTGTTATAGGTGTTGTTATACTTTCTGTGTCTAGTTACACCTATCAAATCTAAGCCTTATAAATCGTTTTTAAGCGCCGCAGTTTTGCTATTGGCATTATTTATTATTTACAGGAGTAAGTAAGCCTAGGAATTGAATTGACCCCCTTTATAAGCTATTTTAATTTGCCTTCCGAAACGTAGTGTAGGAACAGATTTTTTTCTTTGGTTCTGTTTCTTTTTGTATCTGTGTACAAAAAGAAATGAACATTAACCAACAATCTCATTATGTTGATAACTCATCCACAAAGAATTAATGTTACTAATAGTTTAAATTATGTTTAAATAAGTTTACAGATTTCTAAAAAGCCCAAGCCACCAAGGTAAAGTGGTAAAATTGGTCGTTAAAAAACCCCCTAGTTGGTCGTTAAAAAACCCCCTATTGGTCGTTAAAAAACCCCCTAGTTGGTCGTTAAAAAACCCCCTATGTGAATAACATTTTTGTAATTTCTGTTGATAACTCTTCATGCTTTTATTGCAAGCTGAGGGTATTCTATCGTAACAATATCCCGTCCTTCCGAATTTTTACCAATATTAAAATTTTCTATAAACCCCCTATTTTCAAATTCTGTGAGTGCTTGTTTTAATGTGCTCTTCGCGTGTTTATTAGATGTGTAAATTGGAATTCTTTCTGCTAACTTTTCCATATCTAATTTCTTGAACTTTGCGAAACTATAGTATTGCACGAGTAAATACAACCTTCTAGCAGTAGGTGTCTTTATACTCATATATTCATCAAACTTTACCAGTTGATAGTATTTCTCAGAAAAATTATAAATTGTAAAAGGGTTCAAATATAGCCGAGATTTCAGCGTTTTTGATTCCTGAGTATTGTTATTTCTTGGTTTATAAAGTTCCAGTTTAATGAAGGATTGCCCATTCATACTGCGTAATTCAGCGGGAATCCCATGTGGGTCAATTACATTACTAATCTTTTTAGCATGTAAGGCTACAAACGCCAGTTTCTCAAGTTCTTCACATAGTCTTTGACGTGTTTTCCTATCTGTCGGGTCTTTTCCAAGTGCCTTACAAACTTCATATATTGTAAATTCAATACCTTCTTCATTTAACCTCTCATAATTTATTATTGTTTTACCATTAGCATCTTTTTTCCTTGGTACTTTCGTAAATAAATATATTAAAGCATCTTGAGCAAGATAACTTGGAATGCCCCGTAAGAATCCGAAACTAATATCATATTGACCACTATTTGTGCTAACAATATAAGGGTTATTTTCAAACTTTTTACTAATCTTGAACATGGGTAAAGGCATTACAACCCTTTCATATACCGCATTTTCGATTTTAATCGCCTTTTTTATATCCATCTCTATTTGTCAAACAATGTAGACTTTTTGTCATCTGTGAATTGCTTTATCAGCACATCAGTAAATTCTTCTCTATGATTGAGCAAGATATAAGCTACACAGAATCTCATAATCTTACTTTCGGAAATACTCTTGAAATCTAAGCCCTTACGGTATAAATCAACCATGATAAAGTCGTAAATAAATTTCTTTTCTTCAGGGGTCATACGTACATAACTAACTTCTTTTGCTGATTTAACATCTATTAGTTGTGCAACAATTTCACTCATCATAGCATTGTCAAAGTTTAGTGTAGATAGTTTTGATGAGTCTTTCTTTGCACCGCTATCGTGCTGTGCTAGCACGCTATCACTATCATCTCTTTTAGGTTTTGCCTTTTGTCGATTATTACTGTTTCTGTTAAATCCGGTACTCTTCAAGATATTACCGATTTTGTTTTTATCTAAATCTTTGCTCATACTTTGGTCTTACTAATCACTTCATCTAGAAATCTAACCATTTCTTGAGCGTAAGGGCAGTTTGGATTATGGTCAAAAACATTTAATCCATTCATGGTTGCTTTTTCGACTTCTGTATTCTTAGGTATTACTGTCTTAAACACTAAGCTAGGATACGCATTTCGCAATGCTAGTAAAGACTCCTTAGAAGTTAGATTTGGGGCTTTTTTATTGAATAAGAAACCTAGGAGTTCTATGTCGTGTTCAAAGGCTTCTTGTATGAACTCAAGGGTATCACTAAACTTATTTATACTCGTTAGTTCAAATCGCCCTGGTGCTACAACTACAATAGCTTTATCGCTTGCTACAAGAGCATTTATAGTTAGCCATCCAAGTGCAGGAGGACAATCTATAATCACATAATCATAGTCTTCTTTTACTTTGTCTAATGCTTTTTTGAGTCTTGCCTCTTTGTGGTCTTTTTCTAAGCCAAGTTTTGTATCCACATCTGCAAGTACTATATGAGATGGTACGATTGATAGATTAGGAACTTTCGATTCGTGGATATTTAAATCGCCCTTATTCACGATTGTTTCGTATATAGTGTATTGATATCCATCCTCAGAATTCTCCATCTCAGAATAGTTATCTAACAAGATATCAGAGGCATTTGCCTGCTGGTCTATATCGATAAGTAAGACCTTTTTGTTTTTTAATTTAGCTAGGCCAGAAGCTAGGTTAACGGCAGTTGTAGTTTTACCTGTACCACCTTTTTGAGTTGCTATTGAAATTACCATAATTAGCGTTTAGTAGGTTTCAAAATAAATTTAAATCCTACTTCTCAATTATCTAAACTTAATTAGATTATTCAGGGAATTGGTAAATTAGACAATGAGGGTTATGAGACTATCGGTTGAAGATTAATTAGAAACCATAATAAAAATAGGGATTCCATATCTTTGGAATCCCTATCGTTTATTGAATTTTAAAAATTAAGCAAGTACCTCTACCTTCTTTGGTATCTCGATTAATTCTTCAAATGTAAAAATGTTTGATTTGTGGACACTTTGTAAATACATTGTGACCGCCCGCGCACGCAATTTCGAGCGCGCGCTTTGCATGTTCCTGCCCCTTTACATCTTCGAAGCCAATGTGGTAGGCAGGAGGCTCGGTATCGTCAAACGAAAAATTGTTGACGTGGGGCGCCAGTATCTTTGATCCAGACAAGTGCGCGGCAAAGGACTTGAGCGATTCTGTCGGAAAGACGTCAATTCCCTCTACCAATGCTGCTTCTGCCACGTTAACGGCTGGGATGAAAAGCTGCTCGAAGCCAAGCTCTTTTGCTCTGGTGGCAATGGGCAACGCACCGTTGATATGGCGCACCGATCCATCTAGGCTCAACTCGCCAAGCATGATCGATTTAGTTTTTATTTCGGGGATTTGGCGTGTGGCAATCAAAATGCCGAGCGCGATGGGCAGATCATAGGCGGGGCCTTCTTTGCGCACATCGGCTGGGGCCAAGTTGATCGTTAACCGATGCTGCGGAAAGAAGAAGCCGCTGTTGGAGATCGCCGCACGCACCCGTTCGCTGCTTTCGCGCACGGCCGTATCGGGTAGGCCAACCACGGTCACTTTGTCGAGACCGCTGGAAATATCAACTTCGACGTGGATCGGTTCGGCGTCTAGCCCGATAACGGCACAGCTATGAACTTTGGCAAGCACAAGCGTTCCTTGCAGCGATGTGTGGTTGATGATTCAGATGTGGGTATGATAACGAATTAAGAGGCAGAGGGGAATAGGACGTTTATACTACTATACTCGCAATTATATAATGAAGCTACGCCTCGAACCGACAAGCACGGATCGAGGAATTGCTAACCAACGAAGCAAACAGAGGCAATGGATGAGGCTGAGGTAGTAGACCAACTAGCTGCATTTATCAGACTTGCTCTGTTTATTAAATTTTTAGTCATCAACTGTTTAGACCCGCATACTGAGCTTCGATACACTGCATACAACTGCAGCACTCAACCGGCGTTTGCTGGTCTAAATAGTTACCTATACACTATAGAAAGGGAGCCGCTTTGGTAAGTGGTGACTGGCAGATTGGTATGTTGCTTGTAGGCGGCGAATAGTGCCTCTCGTCTCTTAACGGGCAGACGTTGAGCGTTTACTCGGGGAATGTTGGTTCATTGAAGAAAATTGTGATCGTTGCTGTATCGCGCAGGAAATTGATTTCGCTGATCTCGTAGCTTTGTACATCGAGGCCGGTGCGATTGCGCAGATCTTCGAGCAGATCGTGATGATTTTCTGGCTTAATTAACTCGATTTTTTCGTAAATAACTTCTTTGCGCCCAAGGTAGGGGATCCCTAAACTCTGTTCAGCGATAAAGAATATTGCGACAAGCATCCCGTTGATAATGGTTAATTCTGCAAACGTGATGCGCGTTGCCAAAAACAGGGTGTTCATAAAGGGAATAGTGATCGAGATGAAAATATACATCATCTCTTTTAGCGGGATGGCTTCTGTACGAAAACGCAACACCGTAAAGACAGCAAGCAACCCAAAGCCAAAGCCTAAGGTAAGCTGTACGTCGCGCAACAGGCCCGAAATAAAATACATCAATGCGCTAAAGGCAAAAAAGGCAAAAGTGTATTCTCGTCGAGCATTATTCGATGGGTAATAAATGAACCCAACGATAATGATCATTACAATAAAATTGAGTGCGAATCCAGGAAGAAGTTCGTTGAGGACGCTCACATATTACCTGCTTTCAATTGTTGGTACATTAATTGTATAGAATAAGTGAACGATGGAAAACCAGAAATCATCAAGGAGAAGGGGAGTAGTATTTAAGCCGCACGCGCAATTTTTTGAATGTGTAGTGTACGCCGTTTGAAGCGGTTTTGTTTAATTTCTGGATACCCTTGAGCAATGCCAGCACAATATTTGCTAAAGCCCATAGGACGAATATTTAGGGATCGCATATGTTGAGCAAAATCCGAATCAAAAGAGAACTTAGCCTGCTTTACCTCGGCAATCGCTAAGTTTGGTAATCGAAAATATTTTCCATTTGCTTCAAAGTTTAAATCTATATCCAACGTTAGGCGCTCTACATTTTTTTTGCTAACGAGTGTAATACGTCTGAATCGATTCAATAGTTTAGGAGAGAGTTTTTGCACATCATGCGGATAATATTTACTCACAAATGCATCTGCCTCTTCTTGTAGAGTCGTCAATAAGACTGGTGTTTGGATGCGTTTTTTGATTGTGCGTTGTTTGTTCGTCTTTCTTTTTATTTCTAAAAACGCAACGCCGGAATTTACATATTCACGGCACCGCACTTTATACCGATTTTGCCAATCATTATGATGATGCGTGTACATATCAAAGTTGTCTGTATCAAAGTAAAGTGTACGATATGAATGAATGCGGCTGCCTTCGTTCTCTAAAATATGATATTTGCTGCTCACAGCTTGCAAAATTTGGAACATCTCTTGTTCGTGCATGACAAACTTGGTGTCAACACGATTCAGTAGCTTTACTTCATCCATCTCTGCCAAGCTAATTGGCTCATATTTTGTTAAAAGGTCTTCAAACTGCTCTAGCATAATGAATTGTATATCTTAACGTGTTCTAAATCTGTTTGCAGGGAAAGTCTACTCGGTTAGCGCGCCAAGCAGGTCCGCACCGGTTAGATCCGCACCTTCAATATGCGCGCGCCGTAAATCAGCACCACGCAAATTCGTACGCACAAGGGCTGCATTTTGCAGATACGCGCGCCGCAGGTTTGCGCCTGAGAGATCCGCATCGGTCAAGATTGTCTCGCGCATATCTGCATTATTTAGCTTGGCACCCTGCAAATTGGCACCCCGCAAATCCGCACCAAACAAAATGGCTTCGCGCATATCTGCTTCGCGCAAATCGGCACCCCGCAAGTTTGCATCCGTAAAGTCTGCGCCACGTAAATCGGCCGACTGCATCGTCGCATTGAAAAATCCACCCCTTCGCATATTTGTATCGCGCAGAGTAGCCTGCGTGAAGTTAATAAAATATAGCTCTGCTCCTTCAAAAGAGGCAGCGTACAGATTTGCGTACGAAAAATCTGCATTACGCATAGAGGTTTCACTAAAATCCTGACCGTCAAAATTCATGCGTTGGCAATCTGGCATACACGCAGGACCAAAACTTGTGGGGGAGCTCATAATTATTAGATAAAATAGAGCTACTGCTCCGCATACAAAAAGCAACTTTATCAATGTAAAGTACATAGACTCTGTGCTGGACAATCCTATAATGCTAGATGATCTTATGGTAGAGCCAAAAGTGCGTTTCCAGTCCTTATCGGCTTTATTTTTTGTATTGCCGACAGCGCTCATAGTGATTGCTTGCTCGATCTGGTTTACCTGACTTTTGGCTCTTCTTTGGTATGGAGTTTGATGGTGAATAACTTTCCGTATTGTCTATTTTACCTATGAAAAATGATGTTTAGATTGCTGCTCCTTCTCGATTATATCATAGGTATTCTATCTTGATGCTTACAATGTTACTATCTATTTTAGACATTTGTCCTAAACATATGGCATTTGTGCCGCGTACACTTATAGCGGAGACAGTAATAATATCGCCAAATTAACTCGCACATTTACTCAACACGCTCAATTTTTGCGCCCAATATCCGCAATGTTTCATCAATCCGTTGATAGCCACGATCAATCTGCTGAATATTGCCGATTTCGGTTACGCCTTCTGCCGCTAACGCAGCCAACACTAACGCCATACCTGCACGAATATCTGGGCTGGTTACTGGTTGCCCATAAAGTTGCCTCGGCCCGACAACCACCGCACGGTGGGGATCACACAGAATAATTTGGGCACCCATAGAGGTAAGCTTGTCCACAAAAAAGAGGCGGCCATCATACATTTTCTCATGCAGAATCACGGTTCCCTCTGCCTGTGTTGCAATGACCAGCGCAATGCTCATCAAGTCTGGCGGGAAGGCTGGCCATGGAGCATCATCGATCTTTGGGACAGCACCACCAAAATCAGGCCGCACGCGCAGAGTTTGCTCATCGGCAACCACAAGCGTATATGCCTGTTCGGGCGGGGCGCTCTCATCATGTTCAATGTGCATTTGCACGCCCAGTCTGCCCGCAAAGATCATTTCAACCATACGCATATGTTCGGGAATGATGCCCTTAATTCGCACTTCGCCCTTTGTAATTGCGCCAAGGCCAACGAAGCTGCCAATTTCAATAAAGTCGGGGCTAATGTGGATCTCGCCGCCGTGGAGCGTTTCTTGCCCTTGAATTGTGAGTACGTTGCTGCCGATCCCCTCGATCGGGCAACCCATCTGCACCAGCAGACGGCAAACATCCTGCACGTGTGGTTCGCTGGCAACATTTTGCAGTACGGTTGTTCCTTGGGCCAGCGATGCCGCCATGATCGCATTTTCAGTCGCCGTCACAGATGCTTCGTCCAGCAGAATGTTTTGGGCCTGTAAACGGCCCGACGAACGCAGCTCGAAGCGGCCATTATCGCTGAGTGTGGCTCCAAGCGCCTCGAAGACTTGCAGATGTGTGTCGATGCGACGCCGCCCGATGTAGTCACCACCGGCTGCGCTTTCTACGGCAAAATGGTTGTGCCGAGCCAGCATCGGACCCATCATCGTGAGGCCACCACGTATCTGCGCAAAAAGCTCCCCATTTGGGACAGTACTGCGCACGCCACTTGCATCCAATGTGAGGCTCGATCCGTGCTGCGTTGATTGAACACCCAACTCCTGCAAGATGAGCAGCATGGTCTTGGTGTCACCGATTTGAGGCATATTGTGCAGCGTTACTGGCTCATCAGTTAGCAGGCACGTGGCCAAGAGCGGCAGCGCTGCATTTTTGTTGCCGATTGGTGTAACGGTTCCAGAAATAGGGTGACCACCCTCGATACGAAATGATGACATAAATCTTGCTCTCCTAACAGTAACTATTACCGAACACACGTTCGGTTTTCAAAATTAAAAACTTCTCTCTTTCAAAGTTTTATGGTATAATTAGATAGTTTTCGTACAAAAATATAGTTTAACACAACGTATATTCAGATTCTGATTTAGTAAAATAATTAACTCGCATAAGTAGCGTGCGAAAACTAGCTGTTGGGGTTGTATCTGATTGAATATTATCAACAATTTGTCAGAGGGGTATCGGCTCCTTGGGCGAAATCTGCATCTACTGCTTGTCCCTGTTCTGCTTGATATTTGGTTGTGGCAAATGCCGCGTCTTGCCATCGAAAATTTGTTACAACAGTTCGTTGACTTCTATATGACTGCGATTGAAGAGCAGAGCCTAAATAGCGAAATGCAGGAACTGCTTCTGCAATCATCGGAAAATTTAACGGAGTTAGGCACGCGCTTTGACTTGATGGGTTTGTTGGTCAGTCGAGAGATGATGCACGTACCAAATATAATGGCCTATGTTGAGCCGTCGCTTGATGTGGTGTCACGGCAAATTAACAGCATACCCGAAATATTAGGGTTGTCAATGCTTTTTATTCTGCTCAGTATGTTGATCGGCGTGATCTACCTGCGTATGTTGGCGACACGCTTTCGCGCACCAAGCGCCTTGTCGACTGGCGCTGTAGGTGTCGCAAGTCGAACAGCGGCGGATCCAGAAAAAGTTGATGGCCAATCAGCACCTGTTGATGTGGTTGCGTTTGCAACTGATTCTGCCCGACAGTGGGTACGAATTATGTTCTTCTTTTTTATTATGATCTGTGTCCTGCTAGCCTTTTACTTTCCTGTTAGCTTTGTGATAATTTTTATGATGATGCTCAGCCCGGCGGTTGGCGCATTTGGGGCCACGATTCTTAGCGCTATATTATTCATGCTCTTCTTCTATCTCTATTTTGCGACGATTGGCATGGTGCTGGATGATCTACCTATTTTTGCTGCCATTACGCGTAGCTTTAAATTGATGCGACAACATTTCTGGGCATCGATTGGAATTATTTTGTTAGTTTATTTTATTACACAGGGAATCGGTATGTTGTTGCGCCAGGTCACACTGTACGAGCCAATTGGAACAGTTGCGGCCATTCTTTGCAATGCATACATTGGAACAGGTTTGGTGCTTGCTTTATTGCACTTTTACCGCGAGCGAGTTGTTGGATTAGAATAACGCTTATATGGGCGGCACACTGAATTGCATTATTTGTCTTTGAGACAGAGGCAGTTTCAGCCGCATACCGATATGAGACAGTAAAGTTTGTTGCCAAACATTAGTTGCAGCACAATCAGTATTTGGAGGATTTTGTGGCCAAAGAAAAACAGGCTGAACAAGTAGAATATGGTGCCGATCAAATTCAGGTGCTGGAAGGGTTGGAAGCAGTCCGCCGTCGACCTGGTATGTACATCGGTGGTACGGGCGAAAACGCACTGCATCACATGGTGACCGAGGTCGTTGACAACGCGATCGACGAAGCAATGCAGGGGCGGTGCGACACCATCAAGATTACGATCCATAAAGATGAAAGCATCTCCGTAGAAGATAATGGCGCGGGGATTCCGGTTGACATTCAAAAGCAAACGGGGATGCCGGCTGTTACCGTTGTTATGACAAAATTACATGCCGGTGGTAAGTTTGGCGGCGGTGGCTATAAGGTGTCCGGTGGTCTGCACGGTGTGGGCGTTAGTGCGGTCAACGCACTAAGTAGCTGGATGGAGACAAAGGTCAAGCGCAACGGCAATATTTATCGCCAGCGCTTTGAACGTGGTGTGCCGGTCTCCGACGTTGATATTATCGGCAAGGTCGATAAGAAGGATCCGAATCAAACGGGCACGATTCAGACCTTTATGCGCGACGATACGATCTTCGAAGTGCTCGAGTATAGCTGGAGTACGATGGTCAACCATTTCCGCGAGATTGCTTTCCTGACGCGCGGAATTGCCATCCAGTTTATAGACGAACGCCCAGATGAACCGCGCGAGATGAATTTTTACTTTGAAGGGGGCGTCTCTTCATTTGTGCGCTATCTAAACAAGAATCGCAAAGTTGCCCACATGCCTGTCTATATCAATACAGAAGTAGAAGGCACGCAGGTAGAGGTGGCGATTCAATACACAGATGGCTTCTCGGAATCGATTTTCGCCTACGCGAACACGATCCATACGCCCGATGGTGGCACGCATCTGACCGGTCTACGCACTGCGGTCACGCGCCAGATCAACGACTATGCCCGCAAGAATAATATGCTCGACAAAGAGAAGGGCAAGGAGATCAACTTCACAGGTGACGATACGCGTCAGGGCATGACGGCGATTGTCAGCGTAAAAGTTGTCGAACCACAATTTGAAGGGCAGAATAAGTTGAAGCTGCTCAACAACGAGGTGCGCTACCACGTTGAAACAGCCGTGTCGGAAGAGATGAATAAGTGGATGGGCGAAAATCCACGCGACGCCAAGCAGATCATCGAAAAGGCGCGCATGTCATTCCGCGCGCGTGAAGCAGCCAAAAAAGCGCGTGATCTGGTCATCCGCAAAAGTGCGCTCGAAAGCATGACGCTGCCGGGTAAGTTGGCAGATTGTTCGAGCCGAAATCCCGCTGAATGTGAACTCTATATTGTAGAGGGTGACAGCGCAGGTGGTACCGCCAAGCAAGGTCGGGATCGCCGCTTCCAAGCGATTTTGCCATTGCGCGGCAAGATTCTCAATATCGAAAAAACCAGCCTCGATAAGGCGCTGGCAAACAAAGAAGTCCAGGCATTGATTACTGCCCTAGGCACCGGCATCGGCGAATCGTTTGACTTAAAAGGTTTGCGCTATCATCGCATTATCTTGATGACTGACGCCGATGTGGACGGCTCTCATATCCGCACGCTGCTGCTGACCTTCTTCTTCCGCCATATGGAAGGGCTGCTTGCAGGTGGGCATCTCTATATTGCGCAACCGCCGCTCTATCGTGTGACGGTTACCGAGGAGGAGAATGGCAAGAATAAGCGACGCAGCGATTACGTATATGATGACACATCGCTTAATTCTATGCGCCAAAAATTGGGCGATGACAAGGTGCGGATCGATCAGCGCTATAAAGGTCTTGGCGAGATGAACGATGAGCAACTTTGGGACACCACAATGAACCCAGAGAATCGCACAATCTTGCAGGTAGAAATTGAAGACGCCGCAGAATCTGATCGCACCTTTGATATGCTTATGGGCAGCGAAGTACCACCACGTCGTCGCTTTATCCAAACGCACGCCGCCGAGGTACGCAATTTGGATGTGTAGCAGTTGGTACCGTCCACAAGATGAACAGTGGTTGATTTTTATCAAGAGAGCGTTGCGCAGATTAGTGGTCTGTACAACGCTCTCTTTCATTTAGGCCATTTATGAGTAACAAAAAAAATCTTCCCGAGTGGGGCAAAAAAACCTACATTATGGGGATCTTAAACGTGACGCCCGACAGCTTTTCAGGTGACGGATTGCTTGAAGATTCTGTGGATACGGCGTTGAGCCAAGCGCGCCAATTTGTGACCAATGGCGCACACATCATTGATGTGGGGGGCGAAAGCACGCGACCGGGTAGCGAACCTATTTCGGCAGACGAAGAGATCAAGCGCATCCTGCCCGTGATTCGTGTCTTGCGTGCGGAAATGAATGTGCTCATCTCGGTGGATACGTATCGGGCCGAGGTGGCCGAAGCCGCCCTCGCTGCTGGCGCAGATTGGGTCAACGACGTGTGGGGCCTGCGCATGGATCCGGCGTTGGCGGGCGTGGTCGCCAATGGTGGCTGCCCGGTGGTATTGATGCACAATCGTAGCCAACCCAAAAATTTGTCGATGACGCAGGCGCTCGGTGGCCGTTTTGTCGGCGTCGAGTACGACGATCTGTTGGCGGAGTGCAAAGCCGAGTTGCAACAGTGTGTGGATAGCGCGCTAGCCGCAGGGATCTCACCGCAGAACATTATCATTGATCCGGGTGTGGGCTTTGGAAAAACGACCGAACAGAACCTCGAACTTGTGGATCGGCTCGACGAGTTTCGCGAACTCGGTTACCCGATTCTGCTGGGTACATCGCGAAAATCCTTTATCGGATACACGTTGGATCTACCTGCGGCTGAGCGCATTGAGGGGACCGCTGCGTCGATTGCAATCGGCATTGATCGAGGGGCCGATATTGTGCGCGTACACGATGTGAAGGAGATGGCTCGCGTTGCCCGCATGACGGACGCCATGGTACGGCGAAAGAATTGACCTCACCCTAGCCCTCTCCACACCGCTTCGCTGGAGAAGGGACTGATCGGGGACACTCCATCTCGTCAAAAATTCTGTGAAATTGTGTATCCCGTGACGGTTCCCTCTCCAAAAGGAGAGGGCTAGGGTGAGGTCAAAACATGGACTGCCCAGAAATGCCTCGCCATACCCCCACCATTTCTCACAGAAATATCTGACCCGACAATACCTAAATGAACCTGCTACAACAATACGAACGTTTAAACAACACCCTAACCGCCCTCATCGGCGAAGTTCCGTTTGACCCAAGCGTCAACCTCAAACTCGAACGGATCGAGCGGCTGCTGGCACTATTGGGCAATCCACAGCGTGAGTTCCGCTCAATTCATGTTGGCGGCACATCTGGCAAAGGATCCACCGCCGCGCTAATTGCCACAGAGCTGCAAAACTTGGGCTATACCACGGGGCTTCATACCTCTCCCCATTTGCAGATCTTAAATGAAAGCGCCTTAATAAATGGCCACATGGCCCCAACAACCAAACTTCTAAATTTGGTCGAAAAGCACCTAAATCCAGCCATCGAAACCATGCGAACCGAAGAGGGCGCGCCGAGCTACTTTGAAGCATTAGTCGCGCTGACTTTTCTCTACTTTGCCAAAGCGGGCGTCGACGTAGCCGTAGTTGAGGTAGGGCTAGGCGGTCGATTGGATGCAACCAACGTGCTGCCCGCCGAGGTCGCCGTTTTGACCAATGTGAGCCTCGATCACGTGGCGATTTTGGGCAACAGCGTGGCGGCAATTACGCACGAAAAAGCGGGTATTATCAAGCCAAACCAGCACGTGATCCTCGGCACGAACGAGCCGACTGTGCTCGACATCGTAACCGAGCGTTGCGCAGCAGCCGGTGCCACATTGCAGGTCGTTTCAGAACCCGTTTTATCACCCGTTTCTGGAGAAAAACTGGCGCACGATATCCGCTCGCTCAACCTGCCAACCGCTGTGGCAGCCGTTTCGGCTTTTGTGGGTGAGCGTGTGGCAGATTCGGTTTGGGCTGCGGGAGAAGGGCTTTCGTTACCCGCCCGCACCGAAATTGTAGCGGATGAACCAGTGCCAGTCGTTTTAGATGGGGCGCACAATCCAGCCAAAATGCGCGTGGCCAATCAGTTTTTGTGCCAGACTTTTCCCATGCGTGGGCGCGTTGTGGTAGTGGCCATGAAGCAGGGTAAAGCCGTGAATGAGGTGTTGCCGATTATGTTGCGCGACGCACGCATTCTGATTGCGAGTCAATTTTCTGCAAGCGAGCTGTGGGCATCGGTTCCTGCCGCTGAGCTTGCGCGGTTGGCTACCGAAATTGCCCCATCTGTGCAAGTGATCACCGAGCCCGATCCGCACAAGGCCGTTGCTCGCGCGCTGGAACTGGTGCAAGCAGATGAACTCTTGTGGATTACGGGTTCGCTCTATTTTGCGGGCGAAATACGGGAGCGGTGGTATCCCAAGGCCGCGCTTTTGGCTGCTGCTGAGGAAGCTGTTTGAAATGGCGTAATCAACGCGAACAATCTATAGAATATACGGATAAAAGCCAGTCATATAACCTACCCTTAAACCTCTGACTGCTCAGGGGTGACCCAGAAATATTCTCGCCCTCAAACTAAAATGTACCCCCTAGTTTTTTTGGTGGTTGCACTGCTGATTTGGTCTGTGATATACTGTACACAAATCCAAAACTTCTATCCCCTAATCCAAGCTACAAACGAACTGTTTCACTATTCTAACCGCAAGCGCTTCATAAATCGACGCCGAATTAGAGAATCCCCTCTAACGTAAAGCCTTGCCCTACTCAATTTATGTTTTCTAAAACTCAATTGTGGGTTTTTGAATTAATATATTTACCAGCAGAAGAGTTGTGTCTGATTTGGGTTTTAAAAACTCCAATCGATCAATGACCAACATTCTCCTGTTGAGACGACTCAAAACAAGTTGTTTTCTTATTAGTTAAGGAGTAAAACAATAATGGCTAGTGTAAGCTATCAAAATGTTTTTAAGCGCTTTGGCGACGTTGTGGCTGTGAACGATCTAAGCATCGACGTTGAAGACAAAGAGTTTCTTGTCTTCGTTGGTCCATCTGGTTGTGGCAAGACAACAAGTCTGCGTTTGTTGGCTGGTCTAGAAGAAATCTCCGACGGCAATATCCTGATCGGTGACCGCGTTGTTAACGATGTGCCACCGAAAGATCGGGACATTGCAATGGTGTTCCAAAGCTATGCGCTCTATCCGCACATGAGCGTTTTCGACAACATGGCGTTTGGCCTAAAACTGCGCAAAACGCCTAAGGCAGATATCGAACGTCGTGTAAGAGAGGCTGCAAGTCAGCTAGATATTGAACATCTGCTCGATCGTAAGCCAAAACAGCTTTCTGGTGGTCAGCGTCAGCGTGTGGCTGTAGGTCGTGCCATTGTGCGTGAACCTGCTGTTTTCCTCTTCGACGAGCCGCTGTCGAACTTGGATGCAAAGTTGCGCGTACAAACACGTGCGCAGTTAACTCGATTGCACCAGCGCTTGCAGACAACATTCATCTACGTAACGCACGATCAGGTAGAGGCGATGACAATGGCCTCTCGTATTGCTGTGATGAAAGATGGTATTCTGCAGCAGATCGACACACCGAATCATCTCTACAACAATCCAAACAACGTATTCGTTGCTGGCTTTATCGGCAGCCCAAGCATGAATTTTTTCGACGCAACACTCGTCGAAAACAATGGGCAGCTAGAGATCAATGCTGGCGGTTTCCGCATGGCTGTGCCAGCAGCGTTGGCCCCATCATGGATGCCACACAAGGGTCGAGAAGTTATCTTCGGCATTCGCCCAGATGACATGCACGCTAAACAGTTCACGCCGCCAGACATTCTCGAATCTAACATGACGGCCAAGGTGGATGTAACCGAATTGATGGGCAACGAGATCTTTGTCTATCTAGAAACGCCCGATGAGAAGCAATTCATCGCTCGCGTGGACCCACGCGTTCGCGTCGGCTCAGGCGATAACCTTGACCTTGCTGTAAACATGGCAAATGCACATATCTTTGATCCAAAGACAGAGATGAACCTAATCTCTGGAAGCTAGCTTTAACTAGGCAACGAGTGTGTCTAGAGCTTGCACCTGCTCTACTTTTACACAGACGAGGTGACCATTCTTTTTTAAGAATCGTCTTTATTACTATAACTTTTGCATCATAATTCTGTGTGATAATAGAGACTATATTGTATGATAAGCAGTCGAGACGGCAGAAGCCATCTCGACTGCTTTTTATTTTAGACCTAAAATTAGAGAGAGAATTATGTCGACAAACCGCCCTGTTGGGCTGCTTATATTAGATGGCTGGGGAATTCGCGAGAAAGAGAGCGGGAATGCCATTGCACAAGCAGATACGCCAAATTATGATCGCTGGCTGCGCGAGTGCGAGCGCTCGATTTTAGATGCCTCCGGTGCTGCCGTAGGGCTACCGACTGGTCAGATGGGCAATTCGGAAGTGGGCCATTTGAACTTGGGGGCCGGGCGCATTGTCTATCAGGATATTTCGCGTATAGACAATGCCATTGAAGATGGTTCGCTAGCCGAAAATAATGTCTTGCAATCAGCCCTAGCTGCCGTAAAAAGGAACGGGTCAGCGCTGCATTTCTTAGGGTTGCAAAGCGATGGTGGCGTTCATAGCCACGAAGATCATGTCGTCGAGCTCTTAAAGATTGCCAATGCAGCAAGGATCGAACCAATTCTCCACGTGATTACCGACGGGCGCGACACGCCGCCCAACAGCGGGCAAGATTTTGTAGCAAATTTAGAAGCCCACTTAGCCAGCGATTGCCAGGGAGAAATCGCAACGGTAATTGGTCGATATTACGCAATGGATCGCGACAAGCGTTGGGAGCGCACAACATTGGCCTATAATGCAATTGCGCGCCGCACGGTCGTTGACGGCCAAGGTCGCCACGCCCCTACCGCCAGCGATGCGATCACGCAGGCATACGCTGAAGGTGAAACTGACGAATTTGTTCTACCAACGTTAATCGATTTGCCCTCGGACCGAAGTGCGGCAATCAAACCCGGTGATACGGTACTCTGCTTCAACTTCCGAGCCGACCGGATGCGCCAAATTGTGCGTATGTTGACCGATAGCAAGCTAGATGGTTATCTGCTCGAAGCTCCGATCACGCCACTGACCGTTGTGACGATGACGCGCTACGAGGAAGATCTGCCAGCAGCAGTGCTCTTTGATAAGGATTCAGTCGTCAAGCCACTGGCCGAGGTAATTAGTGAACACAATTTGGCTCAACTTCACGCAGCAGAGACCGAAAAGTACGCGCACGTTACCTACTTTTTCAACGGTGGTGCAGAGGATCCTTTTCCTAATGAAGAGCATATGATGGTGGCCTCACCCAAAGTGGCGACCTATGATCTGCAGCCAGAAATGAGCGCACATGAGTTGACTGACAAAATTATCGAGCGCATCGAGCAGAGCAATGACGCCTTTATCTTAGTGAACTTTGCCAATCCCGACATGGTAGGACACACAGGTGATTTGGAAGCTGCAAAGAAGGCTGTCGCCGCGACAGATGGCTGCGCAGGTCGGATCGTGGCTGCGCTCAACAAAAAAGGTGGCGTGGCGCTCGTCACCGCGGATCACGGCAATTCGGAGCGGATGGTCGATGAAATAACGGGTAATCCGCACACCTACCACACAACAAGCCCCGTTTCGTTTATTGTGATCGGCAACGGCTATTTCCAACTGCGCCCACGCGGTATTTTGGCCGACGTTGCGCCAACGGTTTTGGATCTGTTAGCGTTGCCAAAGCCAGAAGTGATGACGGGGCAAAGTCTGATTGAAGGAAGTAGGGGTTAAAAGTTGAAAAGTGGCTAATATGGATGACTTAATAAAGCAGGCAGCAGACGTGTTGCGCAACGCACAACATGTGGTTTGTACAACGGGGGCGGGCGTGAGCGCGGAGTCGGGTGTGTCGACCTTTCGCGATGCGGAAACGGGTCACTGGGCAAAATTCAATCCCGAGGATCTAGCCTCGCAGCGTGGCTTTGCGGCAAATCCAGGGCTTGTTTGGCGCTGGTACATGGAGCGGCTTTATGGATCAACCGTGATTGCGCGCCCGAATCCAGGCCATGATGCGCTGGCACAGCTCGAAAAAATAGTGCCAAAATTCACGCTTGTCACCCAAAATGTGGACACCCTGCACGAACAGGCTGGCAGTACGAATGTGATCCACCTCCACGGCAACATCGGTCACTTTTACTGTAATGCCTGCCGAACCGACTATGAGTTACGCGACGAAGATCGCACTGCCGACGCGCCGCCAGTCTGTCCCTTTTGTACTGGTATGATCCGCCCGGGCGTTATTTGGTTTGGAGAACAACTACCCGCCGCCGAGATCAACCTTGCGTGGGCAGCAGCCGAGTCGTGCGATGTAATATTGGTCGTGGGAACCAGTGGCGTTGTCTACCCCGCAGCACACATTCCCTTCTTAGCAAAAGAGCATGGCGCGCGCATAATTGACGTCAATCCCGATCACGATGCCATTGCCTCAATTGCCGACCTGTTTTTGCAAGGCCCAAGTGGCGAAATCCTGCCGCAGGTGCTTGCCACAATGGCAGACGGGATAATATCGTAGAGGCACGATATATCGTGCCTGCTCTCACGATATATCGTGCCTGCCCGTTGTAGTAGGCAAATTATATTCTGAATATCGTTGAACGTGATACAATACCCCTATGAAATATCATATGATAACGCTGGGCTGTCCAAAAAATGAAGTGGACAGCGACGGCATGGAAATGACGCTGCGCAATGCAGAACTAGCGGCAACCGCAGATGTGAACGCAGCCGATGTATTAATTGTCAATACCTGTGGCTTTTTAGAATCGGCCAAAGAAGAGTCTATCGGCGTGCTAAGCGAACTCGCCGACCAAAAACGGACTGACCAAATTTTGGTTGCGGCTGGCTGTTTGGCTCAGCGCAACGGTGACGAGGTTCTGGCACGCGTACCGCAAGTCGATGGCCTATTGGGTACGCGTCGCTGGATGGACGTGATGGAACTAGTCACGCAGATCCGTAAGGGGCAGAACGGGGCAAGCAGCAATGGCGGTTCGCGACCGTTGCAACGATACAGCCTGCTGGGTGATCCAGAGCATGATTTTGTCTCTGCCGTGCCGCGCCCGCCCGTCGCCAGCGGCAGCGCCTACCTCAAAATATCGGATGGCTGTAACGCCCCCTGCGCCTTCTGCACCATTCCTAGCTTCAAAGGAAAATTGCGCAGCCGCCCGCTCGACGCCGTGGTAGATGAAGCGAATGCCTTGGTCGCGGCTGGGGCCAAAGAGTTAGTCATTGTGGCGCAAGATTCGACCGATTACGGACGTGACCGAAACGAGCCAAACAGCTTGTCGCGTTTACTTTCCGCCATATGCAATCGTACAAGTGACGATCTGAAATGGGTGCGCTTAATGTATGCCTACCCAGGCCATGTCAGCGACGAGTTGATCGAAGTGATGGCCAGCCACGAAAAGATTGTACCCTACTTGGACATGCCGCTCCAGCACGGTGATCCGCAAGTGCTGCGCCGAATGCGCCGTCCGAGCAAGATTGAAATGGTTTACGACCATATGGAAAAATTACGCGCCGCCATGCCAAACATCGCCCTGCGCACAACCTTTATTGTGGGCTATCCGGGCGAAACAGAAGAAGAGTTCGACGGATTGTTAGATTTTGTGGAAGCAATTCAGTTTGACAAAGTGGGCGCATTTACCTTTAGCCCCGAACCGGGTACGCCCGCAGCAGAACTGCCCAATCCGGTACTGGAAGAGCTTCAACAAGAACGCTATGATCGTTTGATGGCCGTGCAGCAGCCGATCAGCTTGCGTTCGAATCAGGCACAAGTTGGTAAGATGCTCAAAATTTTGATTGAGGGTGAAGGTGAGATTGTGGCGAATGAAAATGAAGCGAACTCTGGAGCTCCGCAGCCGCTGTTGTTGGGGCGAAGCTATCGCGACGCGCCCGAAGTGGATGGCCTAGTGCTTGTTCCGGGGATAAGCGGTGTGCCAGCGGGCGAAATGATCGAGGTACACATTAACGGCGCAATGGAGTATGATCTGGTTGGCGAACCGTTGATCGCCGAGACGTTTCGCAGTGTGAAGGGATCCAAAATTTAGAGGGGCATGATATATCGTGCCCAAGATTGATGTTTCGTTAATTATGTCGGGCACGATATATTATGTCCATATGGGTTTACATCATCGTTTTTCGAATCAATTAATACTCCACCAAATCTGACAGAATTAACAAATCTTCTACCGAAACCAGCTATTGCGCCGGGGTTGTCCCCGATTGCGTTGGGCCTGAACAAGCTGCGCCAACTGTTGCTGCATAGCGGCCAACGTACCCTCGACAGCCCGCAGCCGTCCCTCGAAAATTTCCTTGCGCGTCTCATCACGCCGCTGTTGTTCGGCCAGTGACCGTTCAATCTCCAGCATTCGGTCTCGCAATTTCCGATTCTCGTGCTTCAGGTTAAAGTTATCCTGTACAACCACCCCAATCGTCTCGCGCATAGAATCTTGAATATTTAAGACCGATTGCTGACTGTTTGCTACAGTGCTTAGTAAATCATTAACTTGGCGATTGACAATGCCACCACTATTTTTTTCCACACTGTTGTTGGTGCGAGATGTTTCATCAACTGGATAACTATTTCCATTGCGAGCGGCTGTACTCTGTGTGACTGTACTTTGCATAGGTGAACTTGCAGATGAAGTTACTGGATCGGGCTGATAATCTGGCACACGCTCGCGAAATGTTACATTGTTCTCTGGCGGAATGCGCGGCACCTCTTCGGTTGGAACAATTTCGATCTCGCTATATTCCTTGTCCGTTAACTTTATGCGTCGCTCCATCAACTGGCTGGCGATTTGATCATTTGTGTAACCCGAATCAGCTAAATTGCCAATAAAGAAAAGAGTAGAAATATCGTTAGGGCCAAACCGAGGATTGTATCCGCGCGTATACTCCGATAACGACGCGCGAAACATCTGTACCCACGTATTTAGCTGAGTTGGCTCAACCTGTAATAGCTTTACAATTTCATCTTTGGTAAATAATTGTATAGCTCCGGTTTTCTGAACGGTTGATTCTGTAGCCGTGCTTGCGTCTATGTCAATGCTTGGCTCTAAGCCTGTAGCAGATTGACTTCCTATATCCTCTGTGGGTGCTGCGATTAATTCTGCTTCGGATCCATTTGGTGCAGGTGAATCCTGACGCTGCGATGGTTGCAAGGGCCGATAGCTTTTTCGATTAAATAAATTTGCCATAATATAATTTGGGGTTTCTCGTGGATATAGGCCATTTTAAAAAATACTAATTCTGTAAGGGCATGATATATCGTGCCCGATATGGTTAACGGCATCATCAATCTTGGGCACGATATATCATGCCCTTACGAGCTCATTCATCAAATATTAGACATTCCCACCAAATCCGATAGAACCAGCAGAAAGCATGGCAAACTACTCTTCTTTAGGCTCATCATCTACAACAGACCAGCTCGTCGTGATCACATCTTCCTCATCGTTAAAGCCATTCTGGTTTGCCCGTTTTTGCTGTGGCGAACGATTTGACGTCATAAAATAGGTAGACAGCGCAATGCCTGCTACGAGCAAATCATCTAGTGGCATAAAGGGCAGCAGATCAATAGGTGAGATGAAATATACGAGTGCAAGTGGTAAGATATATTTTCGTAATCCGTTGAACATAATGATAAATTTCACATTTTTGGTAAATGCCGCTTAAAATTAGGGTAGAATATAGGCCATTCTAAAAAATGTAAGGCTCTTTGCTGCTTTATGAGGTAGCATCAGAAAGCAGCATTATCTCAGAGAGCCAAATAAAATAAAGAGCATGGCCGCAAGCTAAGCCAGAAAATTGCTGGAATTTGTATAATTATTTTTCTGGAGTAGCCCTTATTAACAGTATAGCGAAAATCTGTGCTGTTGACAACTATATTGAGTAGACCCGATGCTACTCTCCATCACCTACTAGCGCAACAGAATCGACCCTTATGCCTACTACGGCCCAAATGCTGGCAAGCTATCCAGATATATTGCTTCAAGTGGTTGCAGAACTGCGTGGAGCCTTTTTGGATGGTGTTGAAAATCGAGAGCAAGCGATTGATCTGCTTGCTGCCCAAGTAACTGAACCTATTTCTACGCAAATGGCCTTTCAAGAGGTTGCCGACTTTTCGCCCCAAGCAAAAGAGGCGATTGATCTATTGCTCAAAGAAAATGGCGAGATGATCGAGGCGCAATTTAGTCGCGATTATGGCAGCATTCGCCAAATGGGGCCAGCCAAGCTAGAGCGTGAAACCCCTTGGATTTCCCCCGAAAGCGTCTCGGAGCTTCTCTACTATTATGGCCTACTCGGGCGCGGCATCACTGGCTCTGGGCCAAACGCACACACCATTGTCTATTTGCCTAGTGACATAATTCCATGGCTGCCACAGCCCAAAGGTGACCATGCCGATTCTGGGTTGCCGATCCAGCCCATTCCACCGCCACACGCCTCGCGCACGCTTCTGGCAGATGATACCTTTTTAGAAGATATCGGTACGCTGCTTGGTTTTTTGCGGGTCGATACGTTGCGCATCAGTGGGCAGGGGCCGGATCCGGACGATATTGATCGGCTGGTGCCGCGCCTACAGTTTCCCTTTGTCGATTCGCATGACATGAATATGCGTCTGGCTTTGCTCTTGCATTTAGCCAAACGAATGGGTTGGCTCCATCGCGGTGCGGGCAATGTTGTCGAGCTAACGGGCGAGCGGGTAAGCGGCTTTCTCAACCGAACGCGGCCCGAGCAGCGCTATGCGTTATGGTCCTCGTGGCGAAACTCGCCCGAATGGAACGAGCTACGTCGCACGCCAGGGCTGGACTGTACCGATACAGGCAACTGGAGCAATACGCCTAAGCAGACGCGCGATGCAGTGTTAGATCTACTCTCAAAGTTACAGCCAAGTTTGTGGTATTCGCTGGATGATTTTCAGACCGTTGTCAAAGAGACAAGCCCAGATTTTCAACGCCCAAACGGCAACTACGATACTTGGTATATCCGCGACACCGAAACGCAGGAGTTTCTAAAAGGCTTCGAGCATTGGAACAATGTCGAGGGCGCGCTTTTACGCTTTATGATTAGTGGTCCACTGCATTGGCTTGGCGCTGTGGATCTGGCTGAGCCATCGGCGGGCGACGACATCCACTTTTCGTTAAGCCCGTGGGGCGCGCACTGGCTCGAACATGATGTCGCGCAGCCGGAGGAACAGCCACGCCGTCCGCTTGTAGTTGATGATGAGTTTAACATTCTGCTGGCGCTTGGTTCGCCTCTTTCAGAGCGCTATCGGGTAGAACGGTTTGCACTCTGGCAGGCGAGCTATCCACAATATATGTACAAAATTACCAACGAGAGTTTGACCAAGGCCGCGAGCGCTCAGATTAATGCGCATCAGGTGCTTGACTTTTTGAAGAAGCGGACGCGCCAAGTTCCGCAACATGTTGCTACTTTGTTGACAGATATGGGTAATGGTGATGGTACGCAATTGCCTTAATTAGTATTGGGCACATTAATTTCTTTACCAGCAAAGAAGTTGTGCATTCTGGCATATTATATACATCCTATTTTGAACATCGTGCTGTTGACAGAACAATCGAAAAATTGTACTATAAATTAGACCTCGAATCTGAGCCTCTAGATTCATCTGTTTAGACACAAGCAAGCAAATACTAAAACAGCAGATAAATACGTACACCCCTTCGACGATAGCATTTTTAGAGACCGCCCAAAGCTGTGCAAGTGACGTTAAAGTACTGAATAGACTCAGTTATTTTACACATACCAGACAGTTTCCATTTTTATTGAAGTCTCTATTCCGCAATAACAATCGCAAAGCTGTTTTATCGATTCATTTACTAGCACCTACTCCGTTTTTTTGGCAATTCCGAGGGATATCTATCCCTCGATTATTTAGTTGCACAACCGCTACAACAGTATTTTAGTACCTTCTACTCACCATATTGAACAAGGAGATTTTAACGAATGAGTATATTTAGAAGAAACAAGCTAGCCCTACTTTTTGGCTTGTTGCTGGTTTCAGCCTTGGCACTGACTGCTTGCCCTGCTGCACCTGCTCCCACCACCGGTAGCGATACCGAAACAATGGAGAGCGAGGATGGCGACATGGACGACGACAGCATGGACGATGAAAGTATGGCGGGCGGGATCGGTGACCGTGACCCCAATACGCTGATGATCCTTTACTGGCAGGCATCCTCTTTGCCTAGCGCCTATTTATCAGGTGGTACCAAGGACATTGATGCGGCGGCAATTACGCTAGAGCCACTTGCAAACTTGGATCCTGATGGCGTCTTGGTTCCAAAGCTGGCAACCGAAATTCCAACCGTCGAAAATGGTGGTATTGCTGAAGACCTGACTTCAATGACATGGAACCTAAAAGAAGGCGTCAAGTGGTCTGATGGCAGTGATTTTACTGCTGATGATGTAGTCTTTACCTACGAATACTGTTCCGATCCAGCAACTGGCTGTACTGCAAGCGAAGCATTCATTGGCGTTGAGTCTGTGGTTGCAGTTGATGAGTTGACTGTTCAGATTAACTTTGATGGCCCAGTACCATACCCATACAATGCTTTCACCACTGCTGAAACACCAATTATTAGCTCCGTTCAATTCGCTGGTTGTATTGGTGCTGCTGCACAGACCTGTAATGACCAAAATACAATGCCGCTTGGCACCGGCCCATATAAGGTTGTGGACTTTAAGGTCAATGACGTTGTCATTTATGAGCCAAATGAATTTTATCATGGTGGCGAGGTTGGATTTGAGCAAATCATCTTTAAGGGGGGTGGCGATGCGGTTGGCGCAGCTCGTGCCGTAATGGAAACGGGTGAAGCAGACTATGGTTGGAACCTTCAGGTAGAGCCAGAAATTTTGGCTGAGATGGAAGGCGATGATGCACTGGGAACGATTATGGCCTCATTTGCTGGGAATGTTGAACGTATTTTGATGAACCAAACTAACCCAGATCCAGAACTGGGCGACATGCGTGCAGAATATGACGACGGCAACAATCCACATCCATTCTTGGTTGACACCGTGATTCCACAGGCTATGTCTATGGCAATTGATAGAAACATTATTGCAAATGAGCTATATGGTTTTGCTGGCACAGCAACGTGTAACATTATCCCTGGCCCCATTGCCGTTGCATCTACCGCAAATGATGATTGTTTGATGCAGGATATTGATGGCGCCAATGCATTGCTTGATGATGCAGGCATTGTGGATAGCGATGGTGACGGTATCCGCGAGTACGAAGGGATGCCACTATCTGTGCGCTACCAAACATCCACCAACTCTGTGCGTCAGAAGACACAGGCACTGGTCAAACAGTGGTGGACCCAAATTGGTATCGACACCGAATTGCTCAACCATGATGCAGGCGTCTTCTTTGGCGGCGATCCAAACAGCCCCGACACCTACCAGAAATTCTTTACAGATGTTCAAATGTACACAACTGGTCCAGCTATTGATGCCCAATTGCATCTCTCTCAATGGACCTGTGAACAGATGCCAAGCAAAGATAATGTTTGGGGGGGGAGCAACATTCATCGTGGCTGTAGCGAAGAATTTGACGCTATGTATGAGAAGCTTGTTGTAACACCCGCTGGCGAGGAGCGCAATGAGCTAATCAAAGCGATGAATGACATCATTGTGCAGAACTACTTCCTCGTTCCGCTCGTATACCGTGGTAGTGTTTCGGCAGCTTCCGATACGATTGATGGTATTCAAATGAACGGTGGTTGGGACTCTGAAATGTGGAATATCGGCGAGTGGACTCGTAAGTAATAAATTGCAGATCGTTGCGATGAATTAGTTGCGATGAACTAAAAGAAAGTACGACGAAGGGCAGGCCGCTAAGATGACCTGCCCTTCGTCATATTCCCCGCAATTATTCGCTTGATTACTTCTTTGAAATGCTCTGTGACTTCATCCTAACTAGCGAAAATGTGTGGGCTGGTGGCAACATCTACCGCAGCTGTAGCAAAAAATTCGATGTGCTGTATCAGGAGCTAACCTAGATGCCGCCAAGTGAGGAATGTGTTGAGTTGACGTTTGCAATGAATAATCTCCACGTACAGAACCATTTCCAGCTCCCGCTTGTCCACCGTGATACTGTTTCGGCTTATTCAAACATGCTTTACTGTTCACTGCTTACTACTTTACCGATACCTATATACTTACCCAGAAAAGTTCTATACCACATCTTTAAAAGCCGAGATGGGACAAAACTTTTTTGGAGAGCTATACCTAGGATAAAAACGTGACCCAATATATTCTCCGTCGTCTTTTGACGATGATCCCAACTTTATTGCTGATTAGCTTTGTGCTCTTTGGCATTTTGGAGCTTGCACCTGGGGATCCAACTGGCGCACTGCCCGAAACGATCCGGCCCGAAGTTCGCCAACAGATCCGCGAAGCCATGGGGCTGGACGATCCATTTTTGTTCAAATATGGAAAATGGTTGCGTCAATTCTTTATCTGCGAACCAATCCTTTTGGTTGAACAGTCATGGGACACTAACTTTGCCTTTGACAATTCCTTTTGCAAAACTCGCTTAGCCTCTTGGTCCAGCCGAGGTGTTCCAGTTTTTGATATGATTTCCGAACGCTTCCCGCAGACAATGTGGGTGGTCGGTACAGCTTATCTATTAGCCATTTTGATTGCAGTGCCGCTTGGCGTTCTCTCTGCCGCCAAACAATATTCGTGGTTTGATCAAGTGGGCACTTTTTTCTCGATTGTTGGGTACTCGTTGCCCACATTTTTTACAGGTATTCTGCTCATCATTATCTTTAGCGTTAAATTGCCCGAATACCTTGACCTTGACCAGCCTATTTTCCCCTCTATTTACAATACAACGCTCAAAGTAACAGATTGGAACAGTTTCGTAAAACAGGTCCGGCAGATGGCCATGCCGGTTGCGGTTTTGGCACTCTTCCAAGCTGCGGCACTCGCTCGCTACACACGCTCCTCTATGTTAGACAATCTGCCGTTAGATTACGTGCGTACCGTTCGGGCAAAAGGCTTTAAAGAAAGTTACGTAATTCTTAGCCACGTGCTGCGCAACAGTTTGATTCCGGTTGTCACACTTATTGCGTTAGGTGTTCCAGCAATTTTTGGTGGGGCTATTATTACCGAGCAGATCTTTAAAGTGAATGGGCTAGGGCAACTGCTAATTTTGTCGATTCAGGTAAACGACATCCCAGTTGTGCAGACGTTGATCTTTACATTCGCCGTGCTGGTTGTCTTCTTCAACTTTATTACAGACATTGCGTATGGCTTTCTCGATCCACGCATTCGATACGAGTAAAGGCCACTCTCATTCACACTCTTCTAAATAGAGGCGTACCTCGCGGTCGCCCTTGATTCACAGGGTTATTCATATGGCAGTTCAAACAGCATCACCAGATGCGCTTAACTTAACAGACACCAAACGAGAAACGCGTACATTGTGGGGCGATACGTGGCTACGCTTTCGCCGTCACAAACTTGCAATGTTGGGCTCGGTTATCTTTTTGTTGCTCATTTTAGGCACAGCATTTGGACCTTTTTTTTACACCGTAGATCCAAAATATGCGGATACAACCTTCGTCATTCTTAATGGTGCTGGTCCTTCAGAAGAGCACATTTTAGGCACTGACGATATTGGCCGCGACACGCTGGCGCGCAATATCCATGGTGGCCGCATCTCGCTTGCGGTGGGGATTGTAGCCATGCTTGTTTCCATTACGCTTGGCACAATGATAGGTCTACTTTCTGGCTTTTTCCCCGCGTTAGATAATCCGCTTATGCGTTTTACAGACATGATGCTAGCCATTCCACAAATCCCGCTGCTGTTGGTGATCAGTATGCTCTTCCGCGATACCATGCGCCGCACCTTTGGCGTGGAGCTAGGCACCTTTTTGCTCATTGTGCTCGTGATTGGTGTATTGGCGTGGATGCCAACTGCACGCGTTGTGCGCGGGGCCGTGCTCTCGGTAAAAGAGAAAGAATTTGTCGAGGCGGCAACCAGCGTTGGATCAAAACGTGGGAAGATTATGGGTCGCCACATTCTGCCCAACGTGCTCAGCCCGATTATTGTATCGGCAACACTGGGTGTGGCAACGGCTATTATTACCGAATCTGCGCTTTCATTTTTGGGGCTTGGCTTTCCACCCGACGTGCCAACTTGGGGAACGCTTGTGGTTGAGGGGCAAGGCTACTTAGATATTCAGCCGTGGCTGTCGGTCATTCCGGGTGTACTAATTTCGCTGGCTGTATTGTCGATCAACTTTATGGGCGATGGTCTGCGCGACGCACTTGATCCGCGAACGCGTAAATAGCGATTGTATTTCTACCACTGATTGCCGTATAATTAAATTATCCTCAAGAACGTACCCAAGGTCTTAGGGTGCGTTTTTGTTTAGGCGATTTTAAGCCACTCCAAAAAATAAAATGTACCGCATGGCTGCAAGCTACTCTAGAAAAACCTATAAAATCCGTATAGTTATTTTTCTGGATTAGCCTTATACCTACTTTATTTATACCGTACTCGCTCTTCTAAGTCAGTGCTTAATTTGTCTACCAATCAGCTCCAAAATCCAAACAATCATAAAAAGGAATGAATCCTATGACCCTTCGTCGTACCGTTCAAACGCTACTACTTGGCCTAACGCTGGCTTTGGCTGTGGCTTGTGCCGCACCCGCAGCAGAAGCGCCATCTGCTGCCGCACCAGCGGAAGAAGCCGAGACCATGGCCGAACCAGCCGAATTTGCACCAATGTCAGTCGCCGCCGAGAATTGTGATTACGGCGGTAAGATTTCGTCTATCGAGTCGCTAGATGAATTGACCGTTCAATTCAGCCTCTGTAAACCCGATCCAGCCTTTCTCGCCAAGGTTGCATTCATTCCCTTTGGCATTCAACCTGCGGAATATATTGAAGCCACCGGCGGCACGGGCGATCTGCTCGAAAAGCCGATTGGCACGGGCGCATACAGCGTCGAACAGTGGGATCGCGGCAATCAGATTACGTACAAACGTTTTGATGAGTACTGGGGCGACGCACCCGCTGCCGAAACCGCAGTCCTGCGCTGGAACCAAGAAGGTTCGGCCCGTCTACTTGAATTGCAAGCTGGCACCGTCGACGTAATCACAAATGTGAGCCCTGACGATTTTGAAACGGTAGCCGAAGACGAAAATCTACAGCTGCTACCAAGCGCTAGCCCAAATGTACTTTACTTGGCAATGACCAACACCTTCGAGCCATTTGACGACCCAATGGTGCGCAAAGCCGTGGCAATGGGTATCGACCGCCAACGCATCATCGACAACTTCTATCCTGAAGGGTCGATTGTTGCCAATCACTTTACCCCTTGTTCAATCCCCGGTGGTTGTGAAGGTGAGGAGTGGTACGATTTTGACGCCGATGCCGCCAAGGCTATGTTGGCCGACGCTGGCTACCCCGATGGCTTCGAAACGTCGATCTACTATCGCGACGTCTTCCGTGGCTATTTACCCGAACCATCCTTGGTTGCTGTTGAATTTCAAACACAGCTTGCCGAAAACCTAGGCATTACGGCTGATGTAGTCGTTATGGAATCCGGTGAATTCATTGCCGAATCGACCGATGGCAATCTAGACGGCTTCTACCTGCTTGGCTGGGGTGCAGACTATCCACACGTGACCAACTTTCTCGATTTCCACTTTGGCTCGGGCAACCCACAATTTGGCGATACCTTCCCCGAGATCTACGAGCCGCTTGAAGAGGCTGCCCAAATAGCCAACGCAGCGGATGCCGCATCGCTTTACGAGCAAGCCAATAACGCAATCAAAGAGCTTGTGCCAATGGTGCCAATCGCACATGGTGCAGCCGCTAATGCCGCCCGTGCCGATGTCGCTGGTGCATACGTGCCACCATTTGGCGCAACGCGCTTTATGTTCCTCGATCCGGGTGGTCGTGACGTACTCGTCTTCATGCAGAACAATGAGCCAATCAGCCTCTACTGTGCCGATGAAACTGATGGCGAATCGCTCTTCCCTTGTACGCAAGTAGTCGAAACCCTGCTGCGCTACAAGCAAGATTCGGGCGACACCGAACCCGCATTGGCAAACGGCTGTACGGGCAACGAAGACGCCACCGTTTGGATCTGTGATCTGCGCGAAGGCGTCACTTTCCACGATGGGTCCGCCTTCGACGCCAACGACGTTGTCGCATCATGGGCAACCGGTATTGATGCTTCTAATCCAAATCATGTCGGTAACACTGGTGGGTTCGATTACTACTCCTACCTGTGGGACGGCTTGATGAACGCGGAACAAGAGTAACAAAATGAAGAGGTGACAAGGTGACAGGGTGACTGAGATATGCCGCTGGCTGAGCTTGTTCAAAAGAACAATGGTCGAGGCCAACGGCTCACCTCTTCACCCAGTCACCTCTTTATCTTTTCATTTTATTACCTAGTCAAAATATGCTTCAATACATTCTCCGACGTATCCTATACGCAATCCCCGTCCTGTTGGCCATACTCGTGGTGACCTTTGCCTTAGCGCGCATGATCCCGGGCGATCCATGTACCGCGATTTTAGGCGAAAAAGCGACTCAAGAAGCATGCGAACGATTTAACCAACGCTTTGGCCTCGACAAGCCGATCACCACGCAGCTTGGGCTCTACATGCTCAACATAGCCAAAGGCGATCTCGGCGACTCGATCCGCTTTGGCCGCCCCATCACGCTCATGCTCTCCGAACGCCTACCCATGACCATCGAACTTGGCCTTACCTCCATGTTTCTGGCTGTGATGATAGGCATACCGGCGGGTCTTCTTTCCGCACTCCGGCGTAACTCCCCCACGGATCTGATCACCATGATCGGAGCCAATATTGGCGTATCGATCCCCGTTTTTGTGCTTGGGCTACTCTTAATCTACTTCTTTTCCGTGCTCCTGCGCGACACAGCCTTTGCCCTGCCGCCATCGGGCAGGCTCTCCCCTGGCGTCTCGTCCAAACCATTTTACGACGTGTGGGAATGGGGTGTAACCAAAGAATCAACTGGCTATCTCTTCCTAAAATTTCTGTCGGGCTTTTACATCTTCAACTCGATTATTACCCTCGACTTTAAGGTACTGGGCGATGCGCTCAAGCATCTGATCATGCCCGCCTTTGCCCTCAGCACCATCCCGCTGTCGATCATCGCCCGCATGACGCGATCCAGCTTATTAGAGGTGCTCGGCCAAGATTTTGTACGTACGGCCCATGCCAAAGGTATTCAACCGCGCATGGTCGTTGTGCGCCATGCGTTACGCAGCGCGCTCTTGCCCGTGGTCACAATTATCGGTTTGCAGTCTGGCGCAATTTTGGGCGGGGCCGTACTCACCGAGACCATCTTTGGGTTAGCGGGTGTTGGCCGCAGCCTCTTCGAAGCCATCACTTCGCGCGACTTTCCCGTCATTCAGGGCTTCACCATTGTAATCACTTTCATTTATGTCTTTGTGAATCTCCTAGTCGACGTATCCTACGCCTTTCTGGATCCGCGAATTCGATTGGAATAAATGACAAACCATACCGCTAATCAACCAACCCCGAAACGTATTCCGTATGGCATTGCCGACTATGGTCGAATGCGCCGCGAGAATGCCTATTATGTGGATAAGACACACTTTATCCCAGCGATTGAGGCTGCGCCCTTTTATCTCTTTTGCATCCGGCCACGCCGCTTTGGAAAGTCACTTTGGCTATCGGTTTTGCAGCACTATTATGATGTTAATCAGGCCGATAATTTTGACTTTCTCTTTGGCGATACCTACATCGGGCAGAACCCAACGCCTGATCGCAACAGTTATTTGATCCTCTTTTTAAATTTTGCAATGATTAACCCCGCCGTCGACAAGATTGAGGAATCATTTGAGGTTAATGGAAATAATGAGGTTGATGGCTTCTTGAGACGCTACAGTCAATTTTTCTCTGAGAGCGATATCGATCACGTGAAGAATGGGATAAATGTCGAAGATAAGCTTCAACGGATTTTTTATCATGCAACTGAAAAGCAGCTAAAAATTTATCTGATTATTGACGAGTATGATAATTTCACCAATACCATTTTAACGACTCATGGCAAACAAGCTTATCATGATTTAACGCATGGATCGGGCTTTTTTCGCTATTTCTTTAACCTGCTCAAAGGGGCTACGGGTGGTCAACTATCTGGCCTTTCACGACTTTTCATCACAGGTGTTTCCCCCATAACGATGGATGATGTGACCAGTGGCTTTAATATTGGATCCAACATTAGTCTGGATAGTCGTTTTAACGAGATGATTGGCTTTACCGAAGATGAAGTCTCATCGTTGCTCCGTTATTATCACGAGGCAGATTGGCTACGTCTGCCGATAACATCTACCTTAACGTTGATGCAGGAATGGTACAACGATTATCGTTTTGGGCAAGAGGCTGAGACGTCGATGTTTAATTCGGATATGGTGCTTTACTTCTTAAATGCGGCTCAAAAACGAGATAGTGTACCGCTTGAGCTAATCGACCAAAATATTCGTATTGACTACAATAAGCTAAGCCATTTACTGGCGGTTGATAAACGTTTAAACGGGAACTTTAGCCAACTGCAACAGATTATTGAAGATAGTGAGACTGCTGCGACAATCAATCCAAGTTTTCCTCTCGACCTGTTAACAGATCGTGACAACTTTATATCGCTTCTCTACTATTTTGGCCTGCTCTCTATGGATGGCGTTGTCGATGGGAGGCCGCGTTTAAAAATCCCTAACCGGACGGTGAAAGATTTGATGTATGGCTATCTGCGAAGCGGGTTTGCCGATACAGATGTCTTTAAGTTAGACGTGTGGAAGCTCTCTAAGCTGTTGACCGACATGGCCTATCGCGGTGATTGGCGACCATTTTTTGACTACCTAAGCGCCGAAATCCAAGAGCAGGCATCGGTGCGGGATCATCTGAATGGCGAAAAGGTGATTCAGGGCTTTCTGATTGCCTATCTAAATGTGACTCACAACTTTCTCACTTGGTCCGAGCGGGAGATGGGCGGTGGCTTTGTTGACCTGTATTTAGAACCATTTCTGGCCCGCTTTGATGGGATAAAATATGGCTATTTAATTGAGCTCGAATATATCTCCAATACCAAATTTAACCAGAAAGAGTTTGATAAATCGCTGGCAAAAGAGATAGCCGAAGCCGAAGGTCAATTGCAGCAATATGGCGCTGATTCGCGCATTCAAAAGGTGGCAAAACAGGTAACGTTGAAGAAGCTTGTTTTGGTCTACAAGGGCTGGGAATTGGTGTATGCTGCCGAGGTTGAATGAACGTAATATTATGTACAACCGAACTTGTTCTGCGCTCTGCGTGGAACGAGATTTTGGACGCTCCGCGTACTAAGGCGCAGAGCGCCAGTATAAGTTCCCACGCAGAGCGTGAGGAACCAGAAAGTTAAGGAAAAACTCATGCGTCGTTCGGTGGTGATTGCGGTGCTTTGTGCCGCGCTGTCAATGTTGATTGGAGCAGGAATCCGCAGCAGCTTTGGGCTGTTTCAACTGCCGCTTGTCGAGCAGATGGGAACCGGTCGCGAGACGTTCAGCTTAGCAATGGCGATCAACAACATTATCTTTGGGCTGCCGCTGGCTGGTCTACTGGCGGATCGTTTTGGCCCACGTCGGGTGCTGATTGGCGGTGGTGCGGTCTATGCGATTGGGTTGATGCTGCTGGCAAATGTTGGCACACCAACTGGATTACACCTAACGCTGGGCTTGCTGATCGGCCTTGGATTGAGCGCCACAACCTACGTGGTTGTGATCGGCGCAGTGGGTCAACTTGTGCCGCCGGAGCAGCGCAGTCGCACCTTTGGTTTTGTCACCGCCATGGGATCGATGGGCATGTTGCTGATGCCGCTCGTAACTGGGTGGCTGCTGGCTGGCGTGGGTAAAGATACATCTCTGCGCCTTTTGGCCGTGCTTGCTGGGTCGGTGGTTCTGTTGGCCTTTGGTTTGCCGAGCCGTTTGGGCGACATTTCGCAAGCCGGGTTTATGGGCGAGGAAGAGCCATTTTTGAGAGTGCTGAAGCGAGCGGGCAGGCATGGTGGCTATCTGCTGCTGTGCCTTGGCTTTTTTGTTTGTGGCTTTCACGTGGCCTTTATCGGCGCACATTTGCCTGCCTTTTTAAGCGATGTTGGGTTTGGCACGCGTTTGCAAGGCACGGCCTTAGCATTAATTGGCGGCTTTAACATTGTTGGGTCGTATCTCTTTGGCTGGCTGGGTGACCACTACCGCAAAAAATATCTGCTCAGCTTTTTGTACTTTGCACGAACCGTGGTCTTTGGGCTCTTTTTCTTCTTGCCCATTACGCAAACGTCTGTCATTCTGTTTGCCGCGTCGATTGGCTTTTTGTGGCTGGCAACCGTACCCTTGACAAGCGGAACCGTGGCTCAGATCTTTGGCGCACGTTATTTGGCCACGCTCTACGGCATGGTTTTCTTTAGCCATCAAGTTGGCGCATTCTTAGGGGTGTGGTTGGGCGGCTACTTTTATGATGCGATTGGGAGCTATGCGCCGGTCTGGTATATGGCGATGGCGTTGGGCTTGCTTGCATCGGTGGTCCACCTACCTATTTCGGATGCCCCGCTGGCAAAGTTAACGCCAGAACTGAAACCGACGGCATGAGCAGGGCCGAATTCAGCCACTTGGACAATACCGAAAAGCTGGAACAGATTAAGATCGGGGAATAGGGATTCGGTATTGTTACCAATCCTCAATCTCAAAATTATATGAGCAACGAGACAATTTTGGAACTAAAAAAAAATAGCGAATCGACAACGCAGGCGCGCATACCGTGGCGCATGAATCTGCGGCGAATTTTGCGCCAGCGGTCGGCGATGACGGGCATGATTATTCTGGCAGTGATCATCTTTGCCGCGATCTTTGCGACGGTGATTTCGCCTTATGAGCCAAACAAGGTGCTGATCGGCGCGCCGGGGCATGAGGATGTGCGCAAGCGGGCCAAACCCTGTATCCATCTGCTGGGGTGCGAGCGGGAAGAGCCGCAGCACATTATGGGGCTGGACGGCAATGTGCGCGATGTGTTCAGCCGCGTGCTGCACGGATCGCGCGTGTCGCTGGCGGTGGGCTTTATTGTGGTGACGGTTGCCATGTTGACCGGCACGCTGCTGGGCGCGCTGGCTGGCTTTTTGGGCGGCTGGGTGGATAATGTGATCATGCGCATTATGGATGTGCTGCTGGCTTTTCCGTCGCTGCTGCTGGCGATTGCGATTACGTTTGTGCTGACGCCGGGGTTATTTAACGCGATGCTGGCGATTGCGATTGTGAATATCCCCGCCTATGCGCGAGTGGTCCGTTCGACGGTGCTGGCCGCGCGCGAGATGGATTATGTAGAGGCCGCGCGGGCGGTTGGATCCACCAATGGACGCATTCTGATGCGGCAGATTTTGCCCAACGTGATCTCGCCACTGATTGTGTTGGGCACGCTCGGCATCGGGTCGGCGATTGTGGATGCGGCTGCGCTCTCGTTTTTGGGGCTGGGCGCACAGCCACCAACGCCCGAATGGGGCGCAATGTTGGGGGGCGAGTTCAATCAACTTTTTAGCGCACCCCATTTGGTGCTCTTCCCTGGCGCGGCGATTATGTTGACGGTGCTGGCGTTTAATTTGCTCGGCGATGGTTTGCGCGATGTGTTGGATCCAAGGTTGAATAATAGTTAGGATTAGAGGTTATGGCTTTAACAATTAGTACACTGGAAGAGGCTTTTTTACTTATAGGTGAGGGGTATAAGGGCAAGAGTTTTGCCTTTATCAGTTGAGAAGGTGGCGATTGTTATTTTTTTCGAACGTTATTGATATGGAGGATCAAGAGTTGCCTGATGGCTACGAAACGCGGGCTGATTTTGATGCTGATGACCATTTTGTTTCGATGCCACACAAGAGTGACCTAGATTTGGGGAAGCGGCTAAATTACGATTTTGCGCGCGAGTTTATGCCGGAAGAAGAAGATGCTGTTTACGCAATTTTTTGGAATAAGGGTGCATAAAGCGCTACCGTAGCTTGCTTGAAGCGAAAGATCTGCGTGATGAATGGTACAAATTTGAACGCTAACAAAATCTTGCCGTCTTACGGAAGTGGAGTGCTGATAACGGGATCGAGTTGGTCGACTAGCGTTTAGAGACTCCGTCATCTGAGTTTCTAGCAAATTGAGAGATGATGATAAGCGGATTAGCAACGACTAAAATTCCATACTTCCCAGAACCGCCCACGCTTACGGACGATGCTGTCGCTGAGATCACGCAGATTGTCTTTGATGAAGTGCCAGCCGTAAAGCAATGCGATGTGCTCTTTATTTTTGGCGGCTCGCATCCAGAATTGTGGATTCATGGGGCGGAAGCCTTTCATGCTGGTCTAAGCGAAGAGGTGATTGTAACCGGAGGCCATAAACCCACCACGCTTGGTCATCATACGTGGACACATGGTGTTCGTTCGGAAGCATTTGTGATACGAGATGAGTTGGTATCGCTAGGTGTTCCGCACGAGCAGATTCATGTGGAGAGCAATTCGACGAACACGTTGGAAAATGTGCTGTTTGCCAGAAACGTTTATGATTTTGGTCAGCTTAAAAGCATTCTCGCTGTCTGCAAAAGTTATGGTGCTGGTCGTCAATGTCGCACACTTCGACATCACATCCGCAAGCAGATTCAGGTTTTGCCCTATCCGTTTGATACAAATGTGGGACGCAAAGGGCCAACTGTCACGCGCGAGAATTGGACGGATATGGAAGCAAGTCGTGGGTATATTTTTGGCCAATTTTTGAAGATTCTAAAATATGGCGAATTTGATCATCTGGACCCCGTTGAGGAGTTGTCTGATGCGTTGGGCGAGGTCGTACAAAGTTGGTTGGCAACAGTCGAATAGATGTGGAATGACGGATATGCTTCTGGCCGCATTAGTTGGTATGCCATTTAGGTTCGACAGAAACCAAAATTACAATACGAATTCTTCTTCGCGTACCTTCGCGCCTTCGCATCTTAGCAGTAGAATCTATATCTGGAGCATAAAATGACCCCTCTAAAAATCACCGACATCAAACTCACCCCCCTTAAAACAATTGAAATCGTAGGCGATATCGAACCAGCATGGGATATGGGCGGCAAGATGACCATCACCCGCGGCGGTGGCTCGATCATCGAGATCCACACGAACGAAGGAATCACCGGTATCGGACCGGGCATCGACCCCAGCATTTTGGATGCGGTGAAAGCACACCTGGTGGGAGAGAATCCATTCTCGGTTGAGCAGCACGCCGCACGAATGCGCTACCACGTACGCGGCGCACGTCACTACCAAGGCCCACCCTGTGTCGACATAGCACTGTGGGATCTAATCGGCAAAGCGTGCGGTCAGCCCCTGTACAAATTGTGGGGCGGCAACCGCGACAAAGTGCCCGCATACGCCAGCATGGTCCGCTTGTCCACGCCAGCAGAGCGTGCCGACACCGTCGCGCAACTTGTGGATCAAGGTTGGCAAGCCACCAAATTGCGGATCCACCACGAAACCATGGCCGAAGATATCGCCACCGTCGAAGCTGTGCGTGCGGCAGTCGGCGACAAGATCGAAATCATGATCGATGCCAACCAAGCGCAATCGAGTGCCAACTGGCAGCCGGGCGTGATCTGGACCTATCGCCGCGCGCTAGAGACCGCCCGCGAGCTGGATCGACTGGGCTGCTACTGGCTCGAAGAACCACTGCCGCGCTACGCCTTCCATGATTTGGCGCGGCTCAACGCCGAAGTTGCTATGCCCATCGCCGGTGGCGAGAACAACCCCGGCCTGCATGAATTTGTGCAGATGCTCGAACAAAACGTCTACGACATCTTGCAACCCGAAGGAATGGTCATGACTGGGCCGACCGGTCTACGCAAGATTGGCACATTGGCCGAAGCCTTTGGCAAAAAAATTGCACCCCATCACGGCGGTCGCGGTCTTGGCACCGTGGCGCACCTGCACCTGACTGCATCGTGGGCACATTCGCCCTATCTCGAACTGCTGCACGATCCACCGATTGGCGATTACGGCCACGGATTCGCCATGCTCGAAAATCCGCTGGTTGTGGATAGCGCAGGTTTTGTGGCCGTTCCGCAAGGACCGGGCTTGGGCGTAACCATTAACCCGGATTTGATAGAATAACTATTTAGTATCTCAATTGCCTTATCGAGCGCGCCGCCTGCCTATGGGGTGGCTGGCTGACCGCACCGTAGCTTTCGCCTGTGCAGGCACGATCCGGTCTTGCAACCTATCTAGCGCGCTGCACTGTAGACGATAATCCTGAGCCCACAGGCGTTGTTGCCTCTAGGCCGCAAGATTGGACGAGGTCATTCGGGACCATCAATCCTCTTATCAACTTAAATTCACCAAAGAGTAATATTACCTACTTGCCAATATATCTGCTCTCTGGCATAATACACATACAACACCAATACAATCCCACTAAAACAACTCTAATTAATCACCATAACTCCTAATATTTTGGACAAAGCTGGCTACATGTATGCTATGTTTATGATATTTAGAGTTACCAATCACTACCTTCATAGCGAAGAGACCTTCTATCTATACAGCATAGCAACATTATATAGCGTTTTTCGAAGCAGATCGATATAAATGCTATATCATAGCGCTTCTTATAGATTCTCTTCTAAATTAGGTGGCAAAAAGGTAAATCATCATGTGGATACTAATTACTGTTCTGCTTGGACTTTCGACCATTTCCACGCTTATCATTCTTAGTGCGCTACTTTTAACCTCTTCCTCTATATCCAACAATGCAGAGCCAAATACAGCCTACGCCGGGACAGAATCCTTAAGCCCCGCGCCAGTCTATATTGAATAAGATTAATCAGAAAACCAACTTATACGGATTTCAGTGACTTTCCGAAACAGCTGGCAGCCATACTGTATATTCTATATTTTTTGGAATAGAATACTTAACGGCATACGCGTGTTCCTCCGAGAGCAGGAATACAATGGTGGTTGTTTCTTTATAATGACCGTAGAATAGCCTGAAAAACTATTGGTTTACGTGTGCCGGGCTCTACTAGCGCTAACTTTTAATCAAATTTAATTTTCGGAAAGCGTGCTTGATCAAAGTAGCATAGCTTTTTAGGTCCTAACATACTGATTTCGTAATGAATCCCTTCGCTCTCTGCGCGCAAATCAGCAAGTTGAATCCCTTGACACGTTGACGGCAAAGCGCGTAATTTTGGAAGTCCCCGTCGAAAAAGCTTAACAGCACCTGCCCAGTTATTTCGTTCAATTTGTAATAGCGCCACTCCGACCTGTAAAATTCCTTGATATAAATCACGAATCGGTCTTGACTCGGCTAGCCACGCTGCTTCGAGCAATTCATGCTGTTCAAAATATTCCCCACGATTAAATTCTTCTAAACCCCTACGCGCATCAGCAGGTAGCGCATCATCCCAACCATCTAAGTATTGGATCGGCGGATGGATTTGTTTGTCTGCAATCGTAGCCAGCTCTGACCAAAATTGTTCTAGCAAAAAGGCAAAATCGGCTCCAGCCCCTTTTGCGCGCGATAGATCCACCTTGCTTTGACCGAATGCAACAAGCGTAATGGAGCGGGTGCGAGGAAGCAACTTGCAGCGCTCTATTAACTCCACCCAGCTAGAAGCCTCTTGCAGGCCCCCCGGCTTCGATTCATCTAAAATGAAATTGAGTGGCTTCTGAGCCGCTTTATCTTGTTGAAAAGCAAGATCGATCAAAAGTAAAGCCGGATAGTAACCATCAATTGCGCGAAAAAAGTCAGAGCTATTCGATGCCACAATCGAGCGCCCGCCGCAGCCAAGCACAATCGAATGTGCTTTCTCGCGCGTCGCAGGATCGGTGGTCAACGTGAGGACAGCAGGTTTGAATTCCATATGATCGGTTAGTTGAGATGCAGTCATATTGACTATCTTATCATATACTTATCGAGAAAGAGCTTTGCATCCCCGCAATAATATGAATAAATGGAAACCATGGGCAAAAAAAAGATAGAGCCAAATGTTACTGCATTAACATTTGATGAACTCGAAAAGACAAATTTGAGTTATGAAGAGGCAGCAAACCGATTAGAAGAAACGCTACAATCTCTTGAATCGGGTGAACGTTCGTTAGAAGAGTCATTAGTGCTCTACGAAGAAGGGTCAATCCTCGCAACCTACTGCGCAAAAAAGTTAGACGAGGCAGAGTTGCGCGTGCGCAAATGGCAACCAGATGATGAGCCAACAGAGTTTGACGACTGGGCAGATATAGCGAACTAGTGAATTTTCTCAAGAAACATAACAGTATAGCTCTCCAGAAAAGTTCTCCCCTCTCTCAAAATGCAGAGAGGGAATACGAAAGTTTTTTAGACAAGTATAGATGGAGCACTTATCTTTTAGCCCTCTGTATCATTGTCGAATTTATCTTTTTCATACTTTTTCGTAAAGTAAATTTAGATGAAGGCTGGTATCTGTGGGCGAGCAAACTCGTTTATGATGGTCAGCAGCTTTATCAAGATTTCGCCTACACGCAAACCCCATTGCTGCCGTTTGTATACGGCATTTTTCAGCAAATCTTTGGTCAAGGGCTTTACCAAGGACGCATTCTTAGTGCGCTATTCGGGGCATCAAGCGGCGCAATCGGTGCATGGATTGTTTGCCGTCACGTGCAGCGCTTATGGCCCAACCGAAATGGGGTCGCCAACGGAGCCGCTTTTTTCTCTGTCGCCCTCTTTTTAACTAGTTTTTACACAATCTGCTATTTTGTTTATACCGCAACCTACAGCCTAGCCGCGTTTTTACTCGTTTGTGCAGTTGGCGTAATTTATCTTTTCCCACCACAAAATAATAAACGGCAAACTAGCGAACCGCGTGACTTGTTTGAAGAAATGGCGCGATACATATTGGCAACGGTCTTTATTAGTTGCGCTATCGCCACTCGCATGTCTGTTGTAGGCGCATTGCCTGCGTTGGGGCTCTATCTAATAGCCACAAATCGCCCGCAGAGTCGTCTTGGTGCGCTTCGTGCGATAGCGACTATCGGTATAACGGGCATCACTGCAGCCGCCATTTTGCTTGGCCCATTTTGGCTTCGCTCTGGCGAGCTGATGCTCTACGATATATTTGGCTTCCACACAGATCGGATCCCGAGCATCACGCGCCAATGGTATCGGCAGCTCACTACGCTGCGTCGTAGCGCATGGATCTACGCAGTGCCGTTTGCGTTAATGCTGCTATCCATGCTGGCTGGCATCGCGGAGCGTGGTTCACGTCAGGGCAAGCTGGCACACCAACGCCCCACCGATTGGCGCGCTTGGGCCAGCCGCAATGGCTTCGAACTAGCGCTGGTGGGCATGATTCTTGGTCCGTTAACATTGCATTTGGTGCCGCGCACAACCGATGTATATTACAACACGCTACAGTTTCCCCTACTTTGTATTTTAGCCAGTTTGCTCCTTGCGCGTGGGGTCGTTTACGTGGCAGAGAAGTGGCCTAAGCAACAGTGGCTCTACGCAAAAGGGCTGCCTACTGTAATCATCGCATCATTACTGCTCAACGGAACGATCCATCTTGCAGCCGTCCATCGATTTGATTTGGTTTCTTTGGATAAAAGAACCTTTCTGCCAATTAATCAAGTTGAAATTGTTAAAGAAGCGGCTGACTTTTTACGCAACATTGACAAAGAAACAAACCAACTGTTAACGCTTAACACACATCTAGCGCTCGAAACAGAGATGAGAGTGCCTCACGGCTACGAAATGTCTATCTTTTCGTATCGACCCGACTGGACTACTGAAGAGGCAGAGCGTTATCACGTTGTCAACAACGAGATGTTCATCGCTGATCTTGCTGCCGGTGCAGACGCCGTTGCAATCACCGATTTTGATGCCGAGCGCTTTTATGGCAAACGCCAGCAAATTTTTGATACGCTGACTCAAAAATATCGCCATGCCAAAACGGTTGCCAACTTTGATCCACAACACAAGAACCTGAACATTTACCTGCCGCCACAATTTGGCGAGCCATTGCCACAATATCAACTTTTAGCGGAATTTTATGATGGTGTGCGGTTGCTGGGATATGATTTAGCTCAATCACACTATCGAGCTGGAGAGACTGTTGATATTGCGCTCTATTGGCAGGCACTTGCGCCGGTTAATCAACCCTATACGGTCTTCGTGCAGGTGATCAATCCCGTGGGCGAATTGGTTGTCGGATGGGACAATCCACCCTGTCAACGCACATGCCCAACCCAATCTTGGCAACAGGACGAGATTTTACGCGATGAATATCGCATTGATCTGCCAAATGAGCTTGAGCCAGGAATATATCTCGTGCAGATCGGGCTTTACCAGTCCGGCACGGCTGCCCCGCTGCAACTGCAAACGCTCTCGCCCCCAGCAGGTCCGCAGCGAAGCGACAAGAATTTGATTGGAACATTCATTGATGGGCGGCTTCAATTGACGCAGATTAATATCCGGTGATGCGCAAATCACGTACCGTGAGGTGTGAGGGAGTCAACTTCTCATACAGAAAAATCAATGTTCATGAACCGGAAGGGGTATTCTTTGATGCGGCTTTATTTTAAAAGAAACGGCATAAGAGAACGCCTCCTGTGCGTATAATTATTTTTTAAATTGGACTATCGCAAACGGATCACGGTTCGAGCTCAAATAAAGCAGATAATAATTTTTATCATAACTTTCATATAAATTCTTGTAGTAGCACTGCGGCTATGGTATTATTGCTCACTGGTTTAAAAAGAAATGAGCTAATTCTGGGGCTCTATTAAGAACACTACTGCGACCCATAGAGAAGTATTTGAAGGAGAAACAATGCGACGGATTGTCTTGATTAGGCCTAAACGTGATGGACGTATATTTGGGAAAGCACCTGGGTCCCCGTATACGTTGATGCGTTTGGCCTCGCTTGTGCCAGACGAAATCCCAGTGGAAATTTGGGACGACAATCTAGATCAAATGGACTTAGACTCTCTCGGCGAAGGCGACTTAGTTGGCATCACAATGATGACCGTAACAGTCGAACGCGCCGAGTGGATTGCGCGTGCCGCCATGAAGGCAGGCGCAGGCGTTGTTGTTGGCGGTGTTCACGCAACGCTGATGCCCGAACATTCGCAAACCTTTTCGCACAGCATTATGGTTGGCGAAGGCTACTTTACTTGGCAGCAATTAATTAAGGATTTCGCTGCTGATGGTATCTGTGGAATGAAGCCAATTTACGAGGATGAAACGTGGGCCAACTTAGATGGAATTGCACGCATTAGCGATCGCGTCATCGAAATGGTCAACGAGAATGAACAATATTGGTCTCCCTATCTGGAAATCACCCGTGGATGCCCGCGTAACTGCTCTTTCTGCACGGCGATTCGCGTTAGCGGTCGCAAAATGCGGCTGCGCCCAATTGACGAAGTTGTAGACGAAATCGAGCGTCGCGGTATTAAGCGCTTCTTCTTAACAGATGACAACTTTGGCCTCAACTTCACGACCGATCCGGACTACTGCTCCAACCTATTTGATGCGCTAAGCAAGTTGGATCTACATGGTTGGACGTGCCAATCTGAAATGAGCGTTGCCAAACATCCCGAATTGCTGAAACACAGCATTGCCGCACATTTAGACAAGCACTTCATCGGCTTCGAAAGTGTCAATCCAGACAATCGTGCCGAACTCGGGGGCAAGTCCAAAGGACAAAGCCTCGGCGCGAAAGACGCGATTAAAATTATTCGTGACACGGGCGTTGGCGTGGTGGGTCTCTTTGTTATGGGCTTTGATGAAGATACCCCTAAAACATTTCAGCACATGTGGGACTTTATCCGCACAACGGAGTTAGACAGTATTAGCATTACCATGTTGACACCCTATCCGGGTACGCCATTCCGCGATGTAGTGGAAAGCGAAGGACGCCTGCTTGATTCCCCGTGGAGCCATTACGATACTGCACATGTGACTTTTATCCCCAAAAATTTTACAGTAGAGGAACTGCGTAACTCGTACGATTGGCTTTGCCGTAAAACCTATAGCCCGACACAGATAGCGCTACGTGGTCTGCGCTCTTTCCGCCGCTATCCGGTTAGCATGGCTAGCAAAAAATTATTTGGTAGCTTTAGTACGGACTATGGTTATCGCCGCACATATGCCTATCGCAATGTACTATAATGATACTAGTAAATAATGTAACCGTTCAGTCCCTTCGCCGGTTGAGTGAGTCAGGGCTTTATCTGACCTGTATCGAAACCAAGGGGCGCTGAACGGTTACTAAATAATACTTAACTGTCTTTGCATCTAACTATGTTGATGGGCGCAGAGCAAATGTAGAAAATTGCAGAGCCACAAGAAACAGTCTAATAATGCGTAAGGTGCTGGCTTTTTTCTGCGTTTTACGCATTATTTTTTGGTTTGATTCTTATGCTAAATAATTTAAAGGTAGCGCTGGTTCATGACTGGCTGAATCAGATTGGTGGTGCCGAAAATGTGCTGGAAGAGTTAGTCGATCTCTTTCCAGGCGCGCCGGTTTATACAAGTATGTATGCCTCAGAGAAGATGCCTACACGGTATCGTAATTGGGATATTCGCACCAGTTTTATGCAAAAGCTGCCGGGCATTTTGAATCACCATCAACCCTATATGCCCCTCTATCCATTGGCCTTTCAGCGCATGATGCTAACAGATTACGATTTGGTATTGAGCAATAAAAGCGGTTTCTGCCATGGCGTGGTAACAAAAAAGGCAGACGCAAATGCGGTAACAGCGGGAAAAAATCTGTTAGGTAAAAACGCTGGCGCAAGCAATTCTGTTATAAATAGTGGTATTTCAAATAATAGTGTCGCAAATGGTTCTTTTCGACCCGATGCTACTGTAGACAACTCATCTAACATCTACTCTCCCAGCACCCATTCAGCCAATAGTTACATAGCGCCACCCCTAAACCGGAAAACGATGCATGTTTGTTACTGTTTGACGCCAACTCGCTTTTTGTGGCTTTACAAACAATATAGCGAGCGTGAGCAGATTGGCAGCATTATGGATATTTTGTTGCAGCCGCTGCTATCTCTGCTGCGGCGCTGGGATAAGCGCGCCGCGCAACAGGTCGATCACTTTATTGCAATTAGCACCGAAATCCAAAAGCGGATCAAGGATATTTATGGTCGAGACAGCGTTGTTATCCATCCACCAGTTGATACAGATTATTTTGTGCCAGCAGAAGATAACAAAATAGGCGATTATTTTTTGAGTATCGGGCGCTTAATTCCGTATAAGCGAGTTGATTTAACTGTAGATGCATTCGCTCAGTTACCTGATCAGAAGCTGATTGTGGTAGGAGTTGGACGCGACTACGAAGCGCTATCGCAACGGGCTACGCCAAATGTTACCTTTTTGGGGCGTCAATCGCGCGACAATATTCGGGAACTTTTACAGCACTGTCGAGCGTTTATATTTCCTGGCCTAGAAGATTTTGGCATTGCGCCTGTCGAAGCATTAAGTACGGGTCGCCCTGTTATTGCATATAAAGGTGGTGGCGCTTTAGACACTATCGAACCGGGCGTAACTGGCGAGTTTTTTACCGAGGCCACAGTAGATAGCCTTGTGCAAACTGTGCAAGACTTTGATGCCGCCGCCTACAATCCCATTTGCTGTCGGATGCAGGCTGAAAAATTTAGCACCGCGAGTTTCCGTCACAAACTAATTTCTTATCTCGAAGAGGTTGTCGCAAGCGATGCTCTGACGGGTAATACTTTTACAGGTGCTACTCATGCACTATCTAAGTGCGCCAAAGAAGCTGAGCGCCATGAAAAATCTGCTCGACAAAAGTACGAAGAATGCATCGTATCAGATCTATAATATTTGGCACATATGGATATACTTGAATTACAAAAACTCTTACGCCATCGCTGGTGGATTCCGGTTAGTTTAGCGATACTTGTTGGATTCTTGTCCCTTGGACAATTGTTGCTTGGGCCAGGCCGTGGCTATACAGTCGAGATCCGCATGTTGATTGGCGTTCACCCAATTGATGTGGCCGACGAATCGCTCTATGATCCGCGCTATTATGCATGGTTGGTGAGCGAGTATTTGGTTGACGACTTCTCCGAAGTAGTGGCTAGTGGACTCTTTGCCGAAAATGTTGTCGCCCGAATGCTTAGCGACTTTAATATTGAGCTAGAGCCAGATGCAATACAAGGAAATGCGGACACTGGACGTACACATCGAATTTTGGATATTGAATACGAGTGGCCAGATGAAGAGGAAGCGCTTGCTATTGGCAATTCGGTTGTCGCCGAGATTACAGAAAACGCAGACAAATACTTCAGGCAGCTCGCAACGGTGCGGACCGAAATAACAGTGATAGAAGGACCGCTAGTCGAACCAACGAGCTTAACGCTTTTCCAACGACTCGACCTACCGTTGCGCATCTTTCTCAGTCTTTTTGCAGGGCTTACCATTATTCTGCTGCTCGACTATTTAGATTCTTCTGTTCGTAATCGAAAAGAGTTAGAAGCGATGGGCTTTCCCGTTTTGGCCGAAATCCCCAAACAGGAGTTACCTATATCATGACAATCCAAGAATATATTCGAATCCTACGCAAACGCGGCTGGATCATTCTGCTCTCGGCGCTGCTTGCCGCAATTGCAGCCTATGCCATTAGCGCCATCCAAGAAGATGTGTATCGTGCAAGCGCACACGTGAGCACCGTTCCCGCCCGACCAGATTGGGGGTTGGGCAACACGGCCAAAGATCTCATGCGTAACTTTGCGCTTAACATCCGAACGCCAGAAAATGCTGGCGAGGCAATTGCACGCGCCCAGCTTGATATGAACCCGTACGAATTTTTGGGCAATATCGAAGTGGCAGACGACGCTAGTACTTTCACCATCGAATTTCAAGCCAAGGCTGGCGACCAAGCAACGGCGCGCAATATGGCTCTGTCGCTAGCTGACCTCTTTGTAGAAGAGCGCACCCAATACTACGCACAGCAAGACAAAGATAATCGGATCGAGGTGAAGCTGCGCACGCGCGAACTACCAGCGCCGAAAATACAGCCGAATCCACGAGTGAACGCACTCGCGGGCAGCGTGCTTGGGCTGCTCTTTGGGATTGCGCTCGTGCTCTTTCTAACATGGCTCGAAGCCGATCTGCTGCGCACGCCATCAGCCGTCGAACGCACGCTCGACATGCCCGTACTTGGCGCTATCCCGCGGGTAAACGAACAAAGGCTCCCCATGCGGGTACCAACGCCCGCTCCCCGGGTGAGTGCAACCGAAGCGGCGTAAACAATGACCTCTCGGCTCATTTCGGGGGAGCGAACTGTTCCCCTGAATCTTCCCACAATAACTCTACTATTAAGTATTGTGGCCTATGCGCTCTATTTTTCTGCATTAACCATTCTTCGTTTTGATGCTTTTGAGGCGCGTGCGCTTGACTTGGGCAATTTCGACCAAGCAATCTGGAACACGGCGCACGGGCGCTGGTTTCACCTCACCAATCAAGAAGGAGTGGTTAATCGGCTCAGCCTCCACGTCGAGCCGATTTTGATCCCTATCTCTCTGCTGTATCACATTTATAGCAGCCCTAAAACGCTCTTTGTGCTACAATCGACCGTGGTTGCCCTCGGCGCGATCCCGGTCTTCGCGCTGGCCAAATCTTGCTTGCAAAACCGCTGGCTGGCGCTGATCTTCGCCCTTTCGTTCCTGCTTAACCCATCCATCCAAGCCGCAAACTGGCTCGAATTTCACGCAGTCACGTTGGCCCCCACATTTTTGCTGGCGGCCTTCTATTTTCTGCACACTCGGCAGGTGGGCTGGTTCACATTTTTCGCCATCCTCGCAGCAAGCTGCAAAGAGGAAATCGGTCTATTGATTTTCATGATCGGTCTTTATGCCTTTCTGATTTTGCAGCGGCGGCGCTGGGGCTTCTGGACGATGATTGGCGCATTTGCGTGGTCGCTTATTGCCGTTTTTGGCATCCAAAATTTGTTTGCAACTGGCAACATTCACTGGGGGCGCTACGGCTACCTTGGCGAATCGCCCGTGCAAATGGTGCGCACGCTGCTCACTCGACCAGCGGCTGTGCTGCAGCAGCTTCAATCGGCCCAGGCATTGCAATATGGGATAAAAATGATGATTCCTGTCGGCATGTTGGGGCTGTTGGCTCCAGAGCTGCTGCTGCTCGCTCTGCCGTCGCTGGGGATCAATCTGCTGGCCGATTTTTCCCCCATGCATCAGGTGGACCGCCTGATCTATGCGGTGCCTATTGTGCCATTTGTCACCATTGCGGGGATCAAAGGGGCTGAGCGGATTCTCTCGTTTGCCCAAAATAGTGCGTTCGCCAGACATCTGCCTCCACTGATTGCTGGCTTGGTGATCCTTTGCTCGTTGGGCAATCAATATGCGTATGGCTACTTGCCGGGTGCGGGCAACTTTTTGCCGCTGACGGTGACCGACCATCATCGCAATGCGGCCGCTATCATTGCCCAAATCGAGCCGGACGCAAAAGTCTCGGCGCAGGATCGGCTCAACCCGCACGTAAGTCAGCGCGAAACAGTCTACATCTTCCCGCGTGTGGATGATGCCGACACTATTTTTCTCGACGTCGCAGGATCGGCGTGGCCGCAGCACCCTAATGACTTGAAACGTTCTGTGACCGAATTGCTGGATAAGGGGTTTGGTGTCTCTGCCGCGGCGGATGGCTACCTATTGCTAAAAGAAGGGCATCCTAATCAAACATTGCCAGCCGATTTCTACACCGCTTGGCAGGGTCTTGTGCCCGTGCCCGAGCGTGCTCCGCTCGGCTTGATTGAGTTTGATGAGACATTTCGGTTGATTGACTGGCAGGTGGAGACCGATCGATATGGCGAATTAGTCGTCACGCTGGATTGGCAATTGCTGCAACCAACCGAGCGCGATATCGGCTTTTACATTATCTACGTTGATCGGGATTGGAGCGAGTTGCACAGCACACAATTCTACCCGCCAACCGCCGAATTGTGGTATCCTACTTCTTTGTGGAATGTAGCATCCAATGATGGCGGCGGGAACAATGCGCAAAGTGATTTCGTTGAAACGCAGGTAGTTCAAACATTACCGTGGACGCTGGCCGAAGATCAATTTACGCTGCTGCTCGGCCTGTATGACAAGGGCGAGAATGCTGATGCGGATTGGCAATCGGCTGATCGGCGGCCTATTACACAGGTAGCTTGGTGGTTGCCCATTTTTGAGAGTGGAACACTGGTTCGGCTGGGCGGGTATGAGCGTGAGTCAGTTGGTTCTACCCGCTCTGTCCCATCTTGGTTTCATAAGATGTGGTACGGAGCTTCTAAAGATAATGAGTGGCAAAATGTACCGCTAGTACATCAACCCCCCGCATCGACAACAGATGCGCGCTTTGGCGAGTATATTGCGCTAGATGGAGTTTCCATCCCAGAAACATCCTATGTGGCTGGCGATGCGGTAAACTTTACACTCCATTGGCAACGTCTACCCAGCACGCCCGCTAAGCCGATTCCGTTCGATTACACGCTCTTCGTTCATTTAGTCGACATCAATGAGGGCGATGGTGCAGGGCGTACCGTTGCGCAGATCGACACGCAACCGCATGATGCGATTGGTCGTTTGCCCACGTCGGCTTGGATCGTGGACAGGCCCATTGTAGATAAACAGCTTCTATCGTTGCCCACGGATCTGCCAGCCGGTCGCTATCAACTAATTGTTGGTCTATACGACTGGCGTGACGGATCGCGATTGCCCGTTTCGGGTGCAGATGGTCTGCCCGGTGATGCGGTAGAAGTTGCACAAATAGAAGTACAGCAAATAGAAATACAGAACGAATAAACATACCCCAAGAAGAAATAGAGGAAAAGATGACAGACTTGATCACCTTAACAAGTCCACAGAGCGCTGCGGCAGAAGCGTACCATAGCTTGCGCACAAATATTGGATTTTCGAGCTTAGAAAAACCGCTCAAAACGCTGCTGATTACAAGCGCCGATCCAGATACTGATAAAAGTTCATCACTGGCAAATCTTGCAATTGCCATGGCCGAAGCGGGCGATACGGTGATTATTGTTGATGGTGATCTGCGTCGGCCCCAACAGCACGAGATTTTTGATCTCGACAATCAGCAGGGCGTTACGACTTGGCTGACCGAGAATGAAGCAGTTTCGTTGCAGCCAACAGAGGTGAATGGTCTAACGGTGCTCACGGCTGGCCCTAGCGTTGCAAATCCAGTTGGATTGTTGAGCACAAAACGTCTAACCGATCTGCTGGATCGGCTGACCGATCAGGCCGACTATATTCTGTGCGATGCGCCACCATTGCTCTCGGTAACAGATTCGGCTTTATGGGCCAGCGCGGTGGATGGCGTGGTGCTGCTGGTGAATGCGGGTGGCACAAAACGAGATCATGCACAACGGGCGAAAGCAATTCTAGAGAAAGTACACGCACACGTGGTTGGTGCAGTTTTGCTCAATGCCGAACAAGATGCCGCCATGTTTGGGTATGATGGATAATCATAGGTATAAACTTAAGCCGTCCAGTTAGCAGGCCCCGTGCGGGTTCGTAGCCAAAATTGTTGGAAACAAACCCGCACGGGGCGTGCTAACTGAACCTAATTAACAGTGTGTAAACTATTTTTGTGGCGAATTCTAGGTTTTTGCAGTAGGTTCATAAAGAAGTTGAAAAATCGGTGGGATTATTATGAAGGGTCTAATTTTAAGTGGAGGCAAGGGAACGCGCCTCTATCCGATTACCTTTAATCGGGCAAAGCAACTCGTTCCGGTCGCAAATAAGCCGGTCCTTTTCCGCGTAATCGAAGCGATTAAAGACGCGGGTATTGACGATATTGGAATCGTGATTGGCGACACCGGGGCAGAGATTCGGCAAGCGGTTGGCAACGGCAGTCGTTGGGATGTCAAGATTACTTATATCGAACAAGACGCACCACTGGGTTTGGCCCATGCGGTTAAGATCAGCCATGATTTTATTGGTGATGAGCGCTTTGTCATGTTCTTAGGGGATAACGTGATTGAAGGCGGCATTAGCGATCTAATCCGTCAATTCGCAAGCAGTGATTGGAACAGCCAAATTGTGCTAACCGAGGTGGACGAGCCACAGCATTACGGCGTTGCCGAATTGGATAATGATGGAAAAATTGTTCGGCTTATCGAAAAGCCGCGCACGCCGCCAAGCAATTTAGCGCTGGTCGGCATTTATATGTTCGACAAAACAATCTTCGACGCCGTCCACGCGATTGAACCAAGTTGGCGTGGCGAGCTGGAGATCACCGACGCCATTCAGTGGCTGCTCGAAAACAGTCGGACTGTCTTCCCATTTGTTCATCGCGGTTGGTGGATCGACACGGGGAAGACGGTGGACATGCTCGATGCAAACAACCGTGTGTTGGCGGAATTAGAGCACCGGGTGGATGGATATATTGATCGCGACAGCAAGATCGACCATTTGGTTACGGTGGCGCGCGGCGCAGAGGTCATTAACAGCGTCATCCGCGGCCCGGCTATTATTGGCGAAGATTGCCGCATCATCAATAGTTATATCGGTCCATTTACCAGCATCTATGATCATACCGTGGTTGAAGATAGCGAAATTGAACACAGCATCATTCTCGACAATAGCCGCATCGTTGGTATTCCCAATCGCATCGAAGACAGCATCATAGGGCGAGACGTAGAGATTACGTACAGTCCAATTAAGCCAAAAGCGTATAAAATGGTGCTTGGCGACCACTCTAAGGTGGGCCTACTTTAACGGAAGCATGTATGCCAGAAGCAGACTCAACAGAACCAGATTTGCCACAACCCCATTCTGTGCCGCACAAAGCGCACCCGCAGGCAAAGATTCGTTCAATACCAAGCTTAGCTGCGGCACTACGCGAGACGGACAAGCGCCCGCTGCAGCAAACTTCGCATCAGGGATTCTCCGCCGATGCGCTAGTGCCTATGTACGCGATTCGTACGGGTAATGCCAGCGAAGAAGCAGAATCGGTTGCCAATTTTGTAACCGATCTTAGTGAGCGCCTGCGCCGCATGGGGGCAGCTTACGGCGAGTGGAAAACGTTTGACAGCTCCGCCTACTTCGATCTTGTGCCGGAACAGCGCGACTGGCTAGTTGAAATTGTCGAACAGGTAAGCACGGTTCACGTTGTCTTTTTTGTTGATCTGCTGCTCCCCTCGTTTCGATCCGCAGAAGCGTACTGGGCCGAAAGATTCTATCCAGCCTATCAAGCGGTTCACGCGCCCGATGCGCAACCTGCGCAGACGCAAGCTGACTCGGATGACTTCATTGATTTCTTCGAAACTGTACAGCCCGAAATGGTGCAGCGCTGGCTTCATCTTGCCGATGTTGCTCAGCAGGCTCGGCAGATACTAATTGATGATGTTGGCTATCTGGCAACAAACGGCAGCCAAGAAGAACGGCTACAGCACAGCATCGCATGGCAACAGAACGCAGCCCCAAATATCGATCTTGCACTTCAGCCCACAGTAGAAAGTATCCCAACATTGACCCTATCGTTTGAATTTACATTGCCCGCTCATCGCCAGCCTAAACGTTTGCAGCGGTTGCGGCGTAACCGCGAGCATTCATCGCGAACGGTGAATAGCAAAAGCGGTGAGTAACAAACAATGAGTAGTAGACAGTAGAAAAGGATTGATTATATGAAGAACCTATTAGTAACCGGCGGGGCAGGCTTTATTGGGTGCAATTTTGTGCGCCAAATGTTGGACAAGTATCCAGAATATACTATTGTTGTCTATGATAAGTTGACTTACGCTGGCCGCTTAGAAAATCTGACCGACGTTGCCGAAAAACACGCAGATCGATACCGCTTTGTACAGGGCGACATCTGCGATGCGGACAGCGTCGAAGCTGCGCTGCGCGAGCATGAAATCGATACAATCGTAAATTTTGCGGCAGAAACGCACGTGGATCGCAGTATCCTCAACCCCGATTCGTTTATCCAAACCGATGTGTACGGCACCTATGTTTTGTTAGAAGCTGCCCGCAAACTCGGCAACTTACGCTATCATCAGATCAGTACCGATGAGGTCTACGGTCATATCCATGGAGACCACCGCAGCTTAGAGGATGACAAGATGGATCCTCGCAGTCCGTATGCGGCCAGCAAAGCCAGCGGCGATCATCTGGTCAACGCTTATTACATCACGTACGATCTACCGATCACCGTATCGCGTGGGGCCAATAACATTGGACCTTACCAGTATCCCGAGAAGGTAATCCCGCTCTTCGTCACCAATGCGCTTAACGACCAGTCTCTACCCGTTTATGGCGACGGTCAACAGCGGCGTGACTATCAACACGTGCTTGATCATTGCTCGGCTATCGACATTGTGCTACATCATGGCGTGATCGGCGAAATCTACAATATCGGCACCGGTACAGAAATGACCAATCTTGAGATGGTCGAAATTCTACTTGATGAGTTGGGAAAATCGAGTGAGTTGATTCAACATGTGGAAGATCGACTTGGTCATGATCGCCGCTACTGCATGGATGTGCGCAAGGTGATGGCGCTCGGTTGGGAGCCAGATTTTACACACGAAGAAGCCATTCGCGACACGGTGCGCTGGTATGTCAACAATCCAGAATGGTGGGAGCCGATCCGCTCTGGCGAATTCCAAGAATATTATGATCGCGTCTACGGCAATCGCCAAGTGATCGAGGTTTAAGACGGTGACTAAAAATAATCCACTACATCCGTAAGAAGTCAATGTTATGATAGTGGCGATAATTCTAGGTCCCCATGGTTATCGTCTCAAAAATCTAATTCTATCGGATTTAGTGGGATATCAGTTGAATCGAAAAAAGTCGATACAAAGTTGACTATCCCATCAAATCCGATAGAAGCAGTGAAAAATGGCGATTAAAGTAGCGACCCCAGACCATGCGACATCGATCTATAAATTAATAAAACAGAGCCGCCATCTCTATCTAGACTTTCCAGACGAGACGCTTGCCAAGCAACTAGCAAAACAGTCAGCGGTCATCGGCGAGGAAGAGGGCGTCATCTGGGGATTCCTCTACATTGAACACGAAATAAGACCGGAGACCATGCCATCAGCCGCGCCAAATCGTCTTTATCTACGCTGCATGGTTCTGGCCAATAAACGCTCTCCAATAGTGGACATTCCTTCGCTTCTTTCGGCTGCACTCTCTTTACCCACCCTTTCTAAATCGGACAATGGCTATCCCAATCAACTTATCTTTTTTGGCCGCGAATCTTGGCCGATTAATCCACTAGTTGCCGCAGGGTGGGAAATTACTGAACGAGTCGACAACTATGCGCTCAATCGTCTTATGCGTCGATGGCGGTCGTTTGAGTCAGAATATTCCGAATTAGTTGCAGAATCTCCTATCAACTTACGCGCAGCAACCCCACAAGATTTCGATGCAATCGCAGAAATTGATGCCCTTGCATTTGACCCTCACTGGCATTTTGGATCGGAGCAGATTGCTTCTCTTTTACCCTCGCATCGTGTATGGGTGGCGGTACAAAACAACGAACGCTCTGGCGATGTCCCCACTTTTCTTTCTCCTCAATCGATTGTTGGCTATACGGCATTGTCTAATGCCATGCAGGATCTTTCGGGTTGGCGTATCGGTCGCAAAATGCACTTAGCACGGATTGCCACACACCCGAAGATGCAGGGGCAAGGCATCGGCAAATACCTTTTATTAGATGTACTAGCCTACGCAAAAAAACAAAATATCGATAGCATGATGCTGAATACGCAGTCACACAACGAACGTTCACAAGCCCTATATAAGCGCTACGGCTTTCGGCGTGTAGGAAAAGCCTTTACAGTTCTGACAATGAACGTTATTTGACAAATATGCATACTTTGCGCTACTTCTCCCCACGATCGGCACTTATCCCCATAGTTATCCCCAGAACTTATCCTCAATTATCTGAATTAAACGCTAGCTATACGTATAAACTACGCTAAATTTGGGGATTTCTGATAAAGCATACTTTATTTATTGAATTTCTAATTTTTACGAAGGTCAAGCACATTGTCGGATTGCCGACAGATATTTCTATTCTAAATTCCTATACTGACAAACGATTCGCTGATTGTGCATTTTTTCTCAAACAAAATAAAGTAAATTTCAATTTTAAAGGGCCGACTAGCACAACCCAATGGAACACAAAAATTTATCGTTAAATACCCCTACACTTATTCGCCTTGACAAACTAAGCAAATCCTACACTGAAGCAGGGCAAAAGCGCCTTATTTTAGATGAACTCAATCAAGAGTTTCACGAAGGAGATTTTGTCTGCCTACTGGGAAAATCTGGTAGTGGAAAAAGCACCCTGCTCAATCTGATTTCGGGCATTGATGCGCCAAGTAGCGGCAACGTATTTATCCGCAACGGTGCAGCCAATAGCAACGCCAATTTTTTGTCGATTACCGAACTTACCGAACGAAAGCGAACGCTCTTTCGGCGCCAGCATATCGGCATTGTATTTCAGTTTTTTAATCTCATTCCCACCCTTACCGTTTTGGAAAACGTATCCCTGCCGCTAGAGTTGGCTGGCAGTAGCCAAAACGAACTGGCAAATGCCAAAGAGCTACTCGAACGTGTTGGGTTAGCGGACCGTACCGCAACTTACCCCGATAAGCTAAGCGGCGGCGAACAGCAGCGCGTGGCCATTGCGCGCGCGCTGGTTCACGATCCACTGTTGATTTTGGCCGACGAACCCACGGGCAACTTGGATGAAGAGACCGGCGATACGATTCTTTCGCTGCTGCTCGAGTTAACTCGCGATGCAGGCAAAACGCTTGTTATGGCAACGCACGCCGTAGAGGTAGCCGAACAAGCGGATCGAGTGCTGCATTTGGTGCAGGGCAAACTGGTCTCTACTGAATCCACCCAAACTAAAGCGCAACAAATCGTCTCAGGCGTACCATCATGAGATCGGTTAAAATTCTTACCCGCATTGCGTGGCGCAATGCGTGGCGACGACCGCTCCAAAGTATCTTTCTGATCTTTGGCGTCGCGATCGGTGTTGCCATGATCGTTGCCATCGACCTCGCCAATGGATCCGCTCAACGCGCCTTTGAGCTTGGTACCGAAACCGTAGCAGGCCGCGCCACTCACCAAATTATGGCCGGCCCCACCGGGCTTGATCAAGATCTCTACATCCAACTGCGCCGCGATCTAGACTATCGCCTAAGCGCGCCCATTGTGGAAGAGTACGTCGTCGCGCCCGCTCTCGACGAACAGCCAATGCGCCTGCTGGGCATCGACTCGTTTGCCGAAGCACCCTTTCGCAGCTATCTCGGCACGGGTAGCGGACCAGCAGGCCCCTCGGCAAGTTATTTAAGTGGGCTTATGGCGCAACCTAACACCATATTGCTCAGCAGCGTTGTAGCCGAACGCTATGGCGTAGAAGTTGGCCAGCCGCTGACCGTGCGCGTTGGCAGCAACAACGCAGAGTTGAACATTGTGGGGTTGCTAGAGCCAACCGATGACCTCAGTCGCCGGGCATTAGATGGATTGTTAATTGCCGATATCGCCACTGCGCAAGAGGTACTCGGTCGCGTCAATCGCCTTGATCGCATCGATCTCATCCTGCCGCCAGGTGAATCCGGCGACGCGGTGATCGAGCAGATCAACACAATTCTGCCGCCCAGCGCCCTCATTCAGCGATCCGCTGCACGGGCGGGCACCGTAGACGAAATGACCGAAGCATTCCGCATGAACCTGACCGCGCTCAGCCTGCTTGCGCTCGTGGTTGGTATGTTTCTCATCTACAACACCGTTACCTTTAGCGTGGTGCAGCGCCGCCCGATTCTTGGCAGCCTGCGGTCGCTCGGCATGACTCAGCGCGAAATTTTTGGGCTAATTTTGGGCGAAGCCGCTCTGCTGGGTCTACTGGGTACTGTACTGGGGCTAGGCTTTGGTATTCTGCTAGGCTTTGGCGCGGTGCGGGCCGTTACCCAAACCATTAATGATCTCTTCTTTGTGGTTGCCGTGCGCGAGGTGGACATCCCAGCCTTTACGCTGATTAAGGGTGCGGTAATCGGCATCAGCGCGGCCATCATTGGCGCGGCTATTCCCGCCTATGAAGCAACAAGCGTGCCCCCCGCTGGTGCCATGCAGCGCAGCAACGTCGAGGGGCGCATCCTTTCGCTGCTGCCGTGGCTCAGCGGATTGGGTGCGCTGCTACTCGCCATCGGCGCGGCGTTATTGATTCCTGAATGGACGCTAGAAATCAGCTTTGGTGGCCTCTTTGCGGTGATTCTTGGCTGCGCATTGCTCACACCCATTCTCACCTTGTGGATGATGCGCGGCGTAAGCTGGATTATGGACAAACTCTCGCAGACGGGTGGCCCGTTTGGCGTCATCGGGCGTATGGCCCCGCGCTACATTATTCGCTCGCTTAGCCGAACATCGGTTGCGGTGGCCGCGTTGATGGTTGCCGTTAGCGTTATCATTGGCGTTGGCATTATGATAGGCAGCTTTCGCGGCACGGTTGAAACGTGGCTCGAAGATATTCTGCAAGCCGATATTTTTATTGCGCCGCCGAGCCTTGGGGCTGGTCAAGTAACCAGTACCATAGATCCGCAAATTGTGGACAGCTTGTCCAACCTCGATGGGGTGACCCGTGCCGCGACGACGCGTAGTGTTACGGTGCTCTCATTTGTAAATGATGCCGAAGCAAGCGAAATTGGGTTGATAGCGCTGAGTGAGGATATTGCGGGCGAAGGGCGAGACTATCGAGACTCTGTCGGCGATTGGCTCGAGACGTGGGAAGCTGTGGTAGCGGGTGGTGCATTAATCAACGAGCCGATGGCAAACCGCACGGGCTTGGGCGTAGGTGATACGATTGAACTTCAAACAGAGCGCGGCCGCCAAGCGTTCTCAATTGTGGGCATCCCAGTGAGCTTCGACGTGAATTCGATTGTCTATTTAGACGATGCTGTTTATAGAGAATTGTGGGACGATACGGCCATATCGGCTGTAGGCCTGTTTGTGGAGCCAAGTGCAAATGTGGATCAGATGGTTGATCAGATACGCGGGGATTTGGCGAATGCAAATACGGTCGAAATGATGGTTAGCTCCAATATTGGGTTGCGTCAAAATGCACTCGATGTCTTTGATCGTACTTTTGCCATCACCATCGCGTTGCAGCTATTGGCTACATTGGTCGCTTTTATCGGTATCCTGAGCACGCTAATGAGCCTGCAATTAGAGCGTAGGCGCGAGATCGGCGTCTTGCGCGCAAACGGTATGACGCGCGGTCAACTTTGGCGTTTATCGCTCTTCGAAACGGGGCTCATTGGATCCACTGCGGGGCTGATAGCCATCCCAACCGGCTTTCTGCTCTCAATCATTCTAATTTACATTATCAACTTGCGCTCATTCGGCTGGTCGCTTCAAATGCAGCTCGAATCTGAGCATTTCGTACAAGCATTCGGCGTGGCACTAATCGCGGCGCTGCTTGCCGGTCTCTACCCCGCGTGGCGCATGGGGCAAATGCAACCTGCAAATGCATTGAGAAGCGAGTAAGGTTTGACAGGCTAGCTTGACGGATATGGGGTTTTCTGTCGGTTTTAGATTCGTTTACGAAGTTGTGTGGGCAGTCCTAAATATGAGAGGTGACTAGGTGAAGAAGTGACATCGTTAGTACATAATTGCACTCAACGATGTCACCTCTTCATATTGTTGATTATATAACACTACGGCGCGCTCTTAAAGAAAGAGTAGCAGAATCAACACCGGCTACCTCATCTTGTCACGTCCTACCCCATGATCATCTGTTCGATCTTATCCGCTACTTGCGCATACGCGGGCGAATCAGATCGATTTAAGCGGATTTGATTCGAAACACGGCGCAACAGTCCTGGGTTGACCTCAGCAAGACCCTGAGTCATATCGAACCACAAGCGGCTCAATTCCTGATTCTCGTACGTTGCTGCTTGCACCGCAATCTCTGCCGGTGTAGCATTTGAGCCAATGTTGCCATTGCCCAACCCCAGTTCGCGCCATGCATTAACCCAATAATATGAAAGCATTGGGTTGATCAGACCACGCATTCTGCTCCACAGCGGATCGTCCTCTTGAACCAACCGAAAGAAGGCCATATAATACGGGCGCGACTGCGTATAATCGCGATGGATCTGTGAGAGTTCGCCTGCCTTTACCGACGCGTAAGAGGCCATGTACCAGCGCAGATCCTCGAGCGTCGCGCCAGATTCGCCCTGTTCGACCGCATCGCGCTGAATGCGGCAGGCGTACAGATAACTACGCGCCGAGGCAGCAAAATCTTGAGATCGCTGCAGCATTGCCGTTTTCGCCAGCGAACGCGCCTTTTCATACGACACGGTTAAATTTTCGGGCAGTTGCACTCTCTCTAAATCTTCTACGACTGGGGTCAACGCGGGATCGCTCGCAAAGGGGATGATGCCCCGCCCAGGTAAAACATACTGGTCATCTTGTTCTACAATCAACTCGCGTGCTTCTAAGTCATCCAGCAAACTTTGGACATACTCAGTTTGATCACTATCGTTTAGCAGAATTGATGCAAGTTCACCCTTGTCAATCTCAAATCCAGCATTGATCACGGCATAGACAAAGCCAGATTCAGCACGGTGAACAAACGTCGCTTCACTGTCAATATCATCCGCTAATTTTACCGGCACATGAACTGACGCAACCTCGTCCATATAATTAAAGGTGCGCTGCCGAAACCCCATCTGCCAGATCTGGCGCAACGTTGTTTTGCTGCGAATTAGCCCTTGCTCCTCATATCTGCCACAGAGCGTTTCGAGCAATTCGTCGGTGGTCTTGTCGCCGGGTGTCTCGGCTAGTTCGCGGTAAATATCGCGCAGTACATCGCGACGAGTCTTACGATCCACAACCGTCATTTTGAGACGATTAAATATCTGTTGGTACTGTGCGCGGCGCGATGGTGTGCCAAACATTCCCTCATCACCACCAATTTCAGCAAGCAGATTGCCGTTGCGATTAACGCCATTCACCCCGCTAACATTCGCTGGAACCCACGGTGTCAGATCGGCGTTTGTAGCCAATACAAAATCCCCTGGAGCTACATATAGTTGCAAATCTTTTAGGAAGAGGCCGACCATGTCTACATTGTTTTCGAGCCAGTTTTTGAATTGCGAAAATCCAAAGTTTGCTTCGCTAAAAGCCGAATCCATTAACAACATGGTTTGTTTTAACTTGGCGGCCAAGATCGGCAATTCGCCACGTTGGGCATGGACTCGCAATGCTTTACTCAGAAGCGTTCGCGCGGTTTGGTTGTCTGTGCCAGGGTGACTAGCAAGGTGATCCATTTCATTGATTTCGCCTAGCACCGCTTCGAGATAGACAAACTCGTCACACGCTTTGACAAGTAGCGGATGCGTTACATCGCGCGGACCGATGCCTAATGTATAACGGCCGTACTCGCGCAATTTGCTCACCAGAGGGCCAAAGTCACTGTCACCCGAAACGATCACAAAGGTGTGGATCTGGTCACGCGTGATAGCGGTTTCGAGAGCGTCGAGCGCCATTCGAATATCCGCCCGGTTTTTGCCAGCACGAATGCTGTAAAGTTGAATCAGATCAATAGAGTTATTCATTAGCTCCTCACGATAACGTGAAAAGCGTCCCCAATCCCCATAGGCCCGTTTTATCACAACAGGGCCACGACTTTTGAGGTATTCAATTAAGGGTGTTAATTCGAAGTCTAAAAATTCTTGCTCGGCCCATAAGGCAACATTTTCAAAGTCTATAAAGACGGCTAGTTGTGTACTCATTAAGAGTCCTTATTTTTGCTAATTTATTTTTGTTAACCAACGTTTGCAAGTGAGATGACCGTTATCTCTCTAATCGAACTTGATCACTTTCACGATTCCGCCCATATATAAGCGTAATTTTTTCGGCTTAACCAAATCTCATGTGGTTGACAGGTGCGTCGCACTTGAGACGGAGGCTCCACATGATTGATTACAGTATCAACACCTACGATCCAGAAGAGCCATTATTGTTTGGTGGAGTGAGATTCGGGTTTTTATAAAAACAATGCGACAGCGCTACAAGTTTAATGTTTTTTGTGATTCATCAAAGCCAAAAGCGGCTTTTTTCAATTGCCAAGTGTCTCAAGAAATATACTATCACACTTTAATGCGAATAGAACCCCATATCGGTAGATTGTAACGAATCTGAAAGATTTCTAGGAACTAATTGACGAAATATCTTCTGCAATGATTTTAGACCCTATGACAATCTCTAGGCCTTCCAGAAAAAATGATGTCTATAAACATGAAGAAGGTATTCTTTAATCTGGCACTAAACCCAAGGACTCGACGTTAGAGAATACTTTCTTAGCGGACACCATTTTAGAAACGCAAACAATTCGCTAACGTTTAACATACCAAATGCTTACATAAATCAGGTACAATGAGGACATAAACAAAAAATGCTTAGCAACCATCAATACTAAACTATATTTCTGAATAAATATGGTTTTTACTGACGAAGTTCGCTTGACGCTTGTCTAGAAAGGTCTTGTACCACATTTCAAAAACAATAATGGAATAAAACTTTTCTGAAAAACTTTGGTTGATTAAAGCATTTGAGAAATTATGATACTTAGTAAATTTAGGGGAAATAAATTTTAAAATGAGCAAAATTATAGGAATTGATTTAGGAACAACAAATAGCGTCGTTGCAGTGATGGAGGGTGGCGATCCAACCGTGATCACAAATTCTGAAGGCAACCGTACGACGCCTTCAGTCGTTGCCTTTAGCAAAGACGGTAATCGCTTAGTTGGTATTACCGCGAAACGTCAAGCTGTGGTTAATCCAGAAAACACGATTTATTCGGTTAAGCGCCTGATGGGTCGCCGGTTTGACGACGACGAAACTAAGCGAACGCAGGGTATGATTCCATACGACATTGTCGAGGGACCAAATAAAGATGCCCGCGTCTCCGTGCCGATCAAGTCGAAATCTTACACAGCGCAAGAAATTAGCGCAATGGTGCTAGGCAAGTTGAAGCGAGATGCAGAATCTTATCTCGGTACGGACGTGAAGCAAGCTGTCATTACCGTTCCAGCCTACTTCAACGATAGTCAGCGACAGGCTACCAAGGATGCAGGTCAGATTGCAGGTCTAGAAGTATTGCGCATCATTAATGAGCCAACCGCTGCGGCTGTTGCATATGGCCTAGACAAGAAGTCAGATGAAACAATTCTGGTTTTCGACTTGGGTGGTGGTACGTTCGACGTTTCGGTTCTCGAAGTAGGTGATGGTGTTATCGAGGTGAAATCCACCAATGGTGACACGCACTTGGGTGGTGATGACTGGGATGAGCGCATTGTAGATTGGCTGGCCGAAGAATTTAAAAAAGAGCAGGGCATCGATTTAGGTCAGGATCGTCAGGCGTTACAGCGTCTGCGTGAAGCTGCTGAGAAAGCAAAAATTGAGCTTTCATCGACAACGCAAGCTGAGATTAATCTACCCTTTATCACCGCAGATAGCTCTGGCCCAAAACATTTACAGACAAATCTCTCTCGCAGTAAGTTCGAGCAGCTTACGGCAGATTTGATCGCTCGCTGTAAGACGCCATTCCACAATGCATTGAAAGATGCTGGCATCGCAGCAAATGAATTAGACGAGGTCGTATTGGTTGGTGGTTCTACCCGTATGCCGATGGTACAAGATCTAGTACGTGAATTGACGGGCAAAGAGCCAAATCGTGGCGTGAATCCAGATGAGGTTGTTGCAATTGGTGCAGCAGTTCAGGCTGGTGTGCTGGGTGGCGAAGTGGAAGATCTGTTGCTGCTTGATGTAACACCATTGAGCTTGGGGCTAGAAACGCTTGGTGGCGTGATGACGGTACAAATTCCACGCAACACAACGATTCCAACGAAAAAGTCGGAAGTATTTAGCACCGCTGCGGACAACCAGACCGCTGTAGACATTCATATTCTACAGGGCGAGCGCCCAATGGCGAACGATAACAAAACGTTAGGTAACTTCCGTCTTGATGGTATTCCATCGGCACCACGCGGCATTCCGCAAGTTGAGGTAACCTTTGATATTGACGCTAACGGGATTCTTAACGTTAACGCCAAAGATAAGGCAACTGGTAAAGAGCAGAGTGTTCAAATTACGGCTTCGACCAACTTGTCGAATGATGAAGTGGATCGACTTGTTCAGGAAGCAAAGGCAAATGAATCTGATGACCGCACGGCTCGCGAATTAGTTGATGCACGAAACAGCGCAGACAATTTGGTCTACAGCACCGAAAAGGCGTTGACCGAACTTGGAGACAAAGTTCCGGCTGCCGACCGTGAGCAGATCGATACAATTGTTAATGACCTAAAGGCCGTTAAAGAGTCGGACGATTTGGACCGCATCAAGTCGCTCACCGAGCAGTTACAGCAGGCAAGTCATGTGCTAACACAACAGGTGTATCAGCAAGGTGAAACAAACGGTACAGGACCAGATGGTGGTGCTGCACCAGAGGGTGACGGCAGTGCTGGCGACGAAGATGATGTCGTTGAGGGCGAATTTCGACAGGTCTAATTCTTATTCATTAACTCTTATTCAATAGTATTGAGTATGTGTAAATGTTGAGATTAAGTTTACTCGATATAGGCCAACCGTTATGTATCTCGAACATAGCCGTAAGTTTTATTGATGATTTAGAATGGGTGGGGCTGTAGCTCCACCCATTTTTATAGAATCGACCGACAAGATCGAGCACAACTAAGCAGAGAGTGTCTTGGTTGAAATAACTAACGGGTAATCATGAGTCAAATTTTTATGATATTGACTTTGTAAATAACATCGAATTATAGAATGGCAATGTGTAAAATTGTCACAAAACCTTTCTGACCAATATAGAGGTGCAACTATGCGCCAGATTGATGAACTCCATATGAAACCATCTTTAGAAGATTATAAAAAGTTGGTTGCGGCGTATCAGGCATTAACAACTGTGTATGAGCAGCAAAATGCACAGTTACAGCAGCAAAATGAGCAGATAACCATCAAGAATTCTGCAATTCAACAACAAACAGAAGATATTAAACGATTAGATTCTGAAATATTGTGGACAAGAGCAGCATTAGAACAAGCTCAGCAAGCGGCTGAAGAAGCAACCAGTGGAACAGTATCTGAAGAGGCGAGTTGGCAAGAAAAATATGCTCGCTTAAAAGCCGAAACTGAAAATTTGCGCAAACGGTGGGAGCAACGCTCGAAAGATCAGGCGCACGAAGAACGCAATCGTATTCTGACTGATATGTTGCCGTTGGCAGATCATCTGGAGATGGCGTTACAACATGCCGATAACAATCCAGATTCAGTAGACAAGAAGGCGAAAGTTTCTAGTACATCGAAATCGACAGATATAACATCTACCAACACGGCGTTTGTTGAAAATATTCGGGCGACATTTGCCGCATTTTTGTCTACATTAAAGCGCTATAACGTAGAGCCGATTCAGGCTTTGGGCGAGGTGTTCGACCCAACTGTACATGAGGCGATCGGACGGATCCCGAGTGAAGATGTGCCAGCGGATCATGTAGCACAGGTAGTGCAAACTGGGTACATCGATGGGGAAAATCTGTTGCGACCAGCCCGTGTGCTTGTTAGCCATTAGGCACTATTGATCGACATGATCAATTAATCGGCATGACCAATTAGCATAATCAGTCAGCGAGCATAATTAGTAGTATAGAAGGTATGTGAATGGACTATAAAGACTATTATGAAGTGTTAGGCGTTTCGCGGAACGCCGATGAAAAAGAAATAAAAAAAGCTTTTCGTAAACTTGCTCAACAATATCACCCAGATAAAAATCAAGGTGATGACGAGGCAGAGCGAAAATTCAAAGAAGTCAATGAAGCCTATACGGTTCTTTCTGACACTGAAAAGCGCAGTCACTATGATCGCTTTGGATCGCAGTGGGACAAGTTTAGTCAAAAGGGTGGCAACCCTGGAGATTTCTGGTCGCAATGGTCTGGCGGAAACGGTGGCGGCGCACGTACGACAATGTCGCCCGAAGATTTGGAAAGCATGTTCGGCAATATGGGCGATATGAACGGCGGCGCTGGATCCGCTGGCTTTTCGAGCTTTTTTGATGCGCTATTTAATGGCGGAATGGCCGGCGCACCCGGAGGAATGGGTGGCTATGGACAAGCCACCCGGAGGCAGGTCGCGCCGCAGCAGACGGAAGTCCCTGTAAATGTTACATTTGAAGAATCATTTAGCGGCACGACACGAACGCTCGGTAGCCACACAGGGGATCGATTCGAAGTGACTATTCCACCTGGCGTAAAAACTGGGTCGAAAGTACGGGTGCGCAACCCAAAAACGCAAGATGTTTTCATGTTGCAAATTTCTCTGCTAAGGCATGAACAATTCCGTCGAGATGGGGATAATTTACACATTACTGCGCCGTTGGATCTTTATACAGCGGTTTTGGGTGGCGAGCTGCAAGTGCCAACCATGGAACGTGATGTCGTGTTAACGATTCCGCCGGGGACACAGGGCAGCAAGACGTTCCGACTGCGTGGCCAAGGGATGCCGAATTTGAAGGCACCCGATACCCGTGGCGATCTGCTTGTTGAACTGGATATTACGGTACCAATGGATCTAAACAAGAAAGAGACAGAACTTTTCGAAAAATTACGCACGATGCGGAAGTAAATCTCTATGATAATTGTGACTAAGAAGAAGATCGTTTGATTCCTAAGTGGAGTTGAGTGGTCTTTTTCTTTTTGGTATATTCAAGTTCCTGTAAGCGAAGTGCGAGCATCAAAAGGCCAAACCAGAAAAATAACTATCCACAAGAATTTTATGAAGCAGTCCAATGAGCACGCCTAATTGCTGCACTGACTGGTGCGGCTTCGTGGCCAAGATTTTAGGTAACGTAACTGCACCAGACGCTTATTTGAACAGTTTGCATTTACCATAAAACTTATTCAAATAAGTGAGCAGGCAGATCCTCGCGGGTGGGAAAGCTACTTTGTGTACCGTGCGATTGGACGCTTATACTTGCAATATGGTTGGCGCGTTCTATGGCAAGTGGTAAGGCAACACCCGCCGCAAAAAAGTAACTGAGGCTGCCCATAAACGAATCACCCGCACCAGTTGTGTCGACTGCTTGCACCACGGATGTGGGTATGTGAGTCGTTTTCGTCGGTTCTACCAGCAGGCTGCCCCGCTCACCTAAAGTAAGGATTACTTTTCCGGCTCCACGTGCAAGAAGGGCTTGCCCCGCAACGGTCGCCTCTTCGATGGTGCCGACAGGTAGACCGGTGAGCACTTCTGTTTCTGTTTCGTTTGGTGCAAAAATGTCGCTTAACTTATATGCTTCATCGGGTAGTTGACTACGAATCGGTGCTGGATTGAAAATAGTTGTTACGTTCTGCTTGCGCGCAATGCGTAGTGCGGCGAGGGTGGTTTCGAGGGGAATTTCCCACTGGCAAATGAGTACTTGGGCCGAGGTGATAGCCGAATGGGCGGCTTCGATGTCTTTGGGCGTTAGTAGATCGTTGGCTCCGGCGGCAACGATGATTGCGTTGTTGCCCGATGTTTCTTCGACCCATATGGGCGCTACGCCGGTAGATGCTTCGTCGGTAACAAGAACGTAACTTGTGTCAAGATTAAGTGATTTGTAGTTTTGAAGCATGTCACGACCAAAGCTATCGTCGCCTATTTTTGTAATCATTGTCACTTGTGCACCAAGCTTGGCTCCCATGACAGCTTGATTGGCTCCTTTGCCACCAAAGCCGGGTTGAAAGCGCGTCCCTGATACGGTCTCTCCTAATTGAGGAAGCCGCTGTGCGTAGGTAACAAGATCCATATTGGAGGAACCCACGATGCATAGTTTAGGTTGTTTCATGGTAGAAATCATCCTTTTGTCATTATCTCTTTGTGCTGAGTGATGGGTGTGGCGAAATTAGAAAGATAATTATACGGATTTTTAGCGATTTTCTGGAGTAGCTTGCGGCCATACTATATAGTTAATTTTTTGGAATGGCCTGTATCAATAGATAATATCAACTAGTAATATAATGTACTAGTCAAACGACTCCTTGCTTGGTATACTTAGCCATTGCAAAATACAGGAGATTATGAATGAATGCAAACTGGAATCGCAACGCCTTTGTCTATCTTTTAATATTGGTGGCGGGCGCTGCACTTTTTTTTAATATGTACTCGAGCGCCGACGAACCAGAACGGATATCGTTGAGCGAGCTTGCGAATCGAATTGAGAATAATAATGACATTCGATCTGTTGAAGTTAGTGGTGATGAGGTGGAGGTTGCAATAAGCGAGGAGACGTCTGTGGTGGCGCGTCGCGAGCGCAATGTTCCATTGTCTAGTACGCTAACTGATCTGGGTGTCAGCCCCGAAAGATTGGGCGGAATCAGCTATAAGGTTATGCCACCGAGCAACTCGGGGAACTGGCTTGCACTTCTTATTAATTTGCTGCCACTGATATTTATTGCGGGGCTCTTCTTTATTTTGTTCAGGCAGACGCAGGGCAGCAACAATCAGGCGTTATCGTTTGGCAAAAGTAAAGCACGCGTTTTTACCGGTGACAAACCAACCGTAATGTTTGAAGATGTTGCCGGTGCAGATGAATCAAAGCAGGAACTTGCGGAAGTTGTGGAGTTTTTGCAAGAGCCTCAAAAGTTTGCTGCGCTTGGCGCGCGAATTCCAAAGGGTGTGTTGCTGGTTGGTCCACCCGGGACTGGTAAAACATTGATCGCTAAAGCGGTTTCGGGCGAGGCAGGGGTTCCATTCTTTAGCATTTCTGGCTCTGAGTTTGTAGAAATGTTTGTTGGTGTGGGCGCAAGCCGCGTGCGCGATCTCTTTGAACAGGCCAAACGCAACAGCCCCTGTATCATCTTTATCGACGAGATCGATGCAGTTGGTCGCTACCGAGGGACGGGGCTTGGTGGTTCGCATGATGAACGCGAACAGACGCTTAACCAAATTCTTGTAGAGATGGATGGCTTTGGCACGGATACAAACGTTATCTTAATTGCGGCCACGAATCGCCCCGACATTTTGGATCCAGCTTTGTTGCGCCCTGGTCGGTTTGATCGTCGCGTTACAATGGATCGGCCAGATATTAAAGGTCGTGCGGCTATTTTGGATGTTCATGTGCGGGGCAAGCCGATTGCTTCGGATGTTGATTTGGATGTGATTGCACGTCAGACGCCGGGATTTGTTGGGGCTGATTTAGAGAATGTTGTGAACGAGGCTGCGATTCTGGCGGCGCGGCGCGATAAACGTGGCATCACGATGGATGAGCTTCAAGAGGCAATTGAGCGAATCGCTGCGGGTGGTCCTGCTCGCCACAGTCGGTTGATTAGCCCACGCGAGAAGGAAGTAATCGCCTATCACGAAGCAGGTCACGCTGTGATGGCTCATTTGTGCGAACATGCCGATCCGATTCAGAAGATAACAATCGTGCCTCGTGGTCAGGCTGGTGGGTATCTGTTACAGGTACCAGAGAATGACCGGGTATTGATTTCTAAGGCGTTTTTCCGCGATCGAATAGCCATTGCACTAGGCGGACGCGTGGCCGAAGAGCTTATCTTTGATGATGTGAGCAACGGGGCTAGTTCTGATATTCAGCAGCTAACATCAACTGCTCGCACGATGGTGACGCGCTATGGTATGAGCGAAAAGATGGGGCCAATGCAGTTTGGTCAGCAAGATGAAATGGTCTTCTTGGGGCGTGAACTCGCCGAACAGCGCGACTATAGTGAAGAGGTTGCTGAACAAATTGATGATGAGGTACGTATCATTGTCGAAACTGCGTATGCGCGCACAAAGAAATTGGTAGCAGAAAATGTTGATAAGCTACATGCTGTTGCTAAAGCGTTATTAGAGCGCGAGACGTTGAACGCTGATGAGTTCAAAGAAATCTTTGCAGCAACATAGTGTTGGTCCAAACCAGAAAAATAATGATACGAATTTTAGCGATTTTCTGGTTTAGCTTACAGCTATACTAATGTATGTATTTTGGTTCTCTGAGGTATTGTGTGGGTAACTAGGAATGAATTCCCAGCCTGATACGGAAAACGTGATAAATCACGTTA
>ENA-ORXM01000315-ORXM01000315.1-marine-metagenome-genome-assembly--contig:-NODE-315-length-92823-cov-13.383736_pt1 | contig 92823 bp, 78 predicted proteins | sample MGYA00237867_ERZ511480 | MGnify/ENA primary metagenome ERZ511480 (study PRJEB26309, sample SAMN06266103) | marine metagenome | isolation source: Algal blade | place: United Kingdom:Sidmouth, United...
TTCTCTTCTTTATTCATAATCCAAGTGTTACAGTTTTCATACCATAATCACGTCCGACTATTTAGGGGGCTGAAACACCAGAAGTCTAAAATCATCTATGAGCCATTAACGATGCATTAGAATCAATTAATTTAGTTATAGCTAACTTATTAATTTATTAAAGAGCATTAAAATCTATCCGTAGATTCGCATCTTAAACTACTGATTAAAAAATACTAACTCAAGTCATGCCACATATAAAAATAGAGACCACATCAAATCTTAAGATGGATTTTCAAGCCTTCTTCAAGGAGTTGGCAGAGGAAATGGTTAAGACTGGACATGCTACTCAGATGGGAATAAAATGTCGTAAGGTGGACACGGATGAGTATTACATCATAGATGGCGATGCTGATTATAAGATGGCCAATCTTTTAATCCGATTGCGAGAAGGGCGGTCAGAAGAAACGCTAGTGGAATTTTCAAATATCGGAATGAATCTGATGAAGAAATATCTCCAGAAGGATGTTGAAGCGAAGACGGTAATATTATCAACTGAAATCAAGGAACTTAAGAAGGGTAGGGATTTGACATTCAATGCTGTTCGATAAATTCTAAAAAAAAAAGACCAAGATGAAATTTGCAACTTACAGAATAAAGAAGACAGGAAGAATTACTTACGGCTCTGTCGTGGAGTCCAAGGGTGGTATTAAATTCACAGATGTGGGAAAGCAGTGGGGGAGCGATCTGAGAAGATGGATAGAAGCTGAGCAAATGGATATCCTAATGGATATAGCGGGAAAGCTAAAACCAACTCACACTGAAAAGCAGATTGAGTATATGGTTCCTATACAATCTGGTGAAAAGATTGTCTGTATAGGTGTGAATTATGCAAAACGTAACGCTGAATATAAGGACGGCTCAGAAGCACCTGAATATCCCAGTGTATTTCTAAGATACCTGGATTCATTTGTGGGTCACGATCAGAACATGGTCCGTCCACCTGAATCTGATAAATTAGATTACGAAGGCGAGATAGTCATTGTTATCGGAAAAGGTGGTAGAAGAATACCTCAAAGTGAAGCCTTATCACATATTGCGGGCTTGACGCTTATGAACGAAGGAACTTTGAGAGATTGGGTAAGACATGCCAAATTCAACGTGACACAAGGAAAAAACTTTGATAAGTCAGGCGTTATAGGTCCATGGATGATGACGTCGGATGAATACGAAAGTTATGATAATCTAAATATTCAGACCAGAGTCAACGATGAACTTAGACAAGACGATAACACTTCTAATCTGATGTTCCCTTTTGATTATATTATTTCTTATCTCAGTTCATTTATGACACTTAAACCTGGGGATATGATTTCCACGGGTACACCTAATGGCGCAGGCGCCAGATTTACGCCTCCAAGATATCTGAAACCAGGAGATAAGGTGGAAGTGAAAGCAGCTGGTATAGGTGTACTGAGAAATGGCATCGAGGATGAGCTAGCCATACAATGATGGATGATTCAAACGTTCAATATACTAGAATCCTAATTTGATAGCTCTGTGCGATTGAACAACCTTAAGTAACCCTTTTATAAGGTAATTTTGAGATAAAATATCACTAATACAAGAATCTGAATCGAATATGATATTAGGGTTAAATTTCAATGACTGCTAACTATTACTTGTATCATATCATCAATTTTGGTCTCACCTGTGGTGCAATTAAAATAGTATTACTGAATTGCGCATTTAGAATGCACTGTTTTTCTAATCTGAATGTGCTAATTGGTTGATCATCAATTCTTGAGTCATTTGTCTCGCCGACGGGCTTTCATTTTTGTCTTGAGACAAAACCGAAACAAAAACTTCAAGGCTGTTTTCATTTCTAAACGACTTTAAAAACTGGAATTCCTAAACAGGCTTAAACTCGCCTGTGGCTCAGACACAACCCTGTTCTTGACGGAATTTAAGCCTTAAAAGCCTAAAATGAAAAAGACCGACTTCTGAGAAACCTGTAGAATCGGCGGTTTTACTTTCACACTTCCATAAATCCTCAAGGTCAGTATAACTGGATGTTTTACTTGGTGCTACATAAATGCGCTATTCGGTATTTTATTGAGGCTACCACATAATATTTGCTTGCTTTGTGACTTATTTGTCATCACAAGTCACTTTGTATTCTATACCCATTTCAGATCCCTCTGCAATTTCCAACTGCTCTAAGTTTCATATACATTATTGATCAAGGCGAGATAGTTGCACATCCGATCGAGATATGAGCCATTCATCACATATTGACCATCAGGTGTAAGATTTGTTTATCTGAAAACGACATAATCCTGATCTACCCTGATCTTGATCTGTGCTCAACAACATTTCCTAAGGAACTAAGACAAACTACTTAAGGATAATAGTGACGTATGGATGGACTTGGACAATGAACTACTTTCAGCCCAGTCAAAACTGTGTTAAAGTAAGGAGAATATGTTAAAACTACTATTTAGAGTACTGATTGCCAAGCATTTTCATATTACATTTATTTGTAATATATTTGTTCTCACATTACATATATTAAACTAATTTATTATGCTGATTCTTTATAAAAGAACTTTTATTGTAGTAGTTCTGCTATTGATTAATTTATTCTTCAGTAGTGAATCTATTTTTGCACAATGCAATTGCACGGATTATCTCTACGTAAATGATCCTAGTGAAGATGTTACGCATAAGTTTACGATCAACCCTGATGGTACTATCGGAGCAGAAATAGGCAATCCATGGTTGTCAGCAGGAGTCATCACCAATGCACACGGAGTCGTCAGTGATCTAGAGGGGAATCTATACGTATCACAGATCGACGTCAATCCTACAACACTCTATAAGCTCAGCTGTGATGGTGACGTTATCAGTAGTAATTTCATACCTGGCTGGCAACGGACATTGAACATGACGACAATAGGTACTACTATCTATTCCATAGGAAGAGATCCTAATGGTGGACCATATATGATTGTCTCATATGACTTGTGTACTGGGATGCAACTCGGAGCTATTCAGGTTCCTGATAATGGTGAATCAAGCTGGGGGTTGACCACTGGACTGGATGGAGAGTTATATTTCACTCAATCTTTTGGTACTACTAATGATGACCATAATCTTTACACTGTAAGCAGTGATCTGAGCACCATAACGCAAATAGCTTCTATCCCCAATGTCTCAGGGTATGGCACTCATGGTGTCACACAAGATGAATTTGGAAATTTTTATATCGTAACAACAAATGCAACGACTTCTAGTATTATTTATAAGGTAGACCCGTCTGGGAACGTGATACAAACCATATCAGATACCAATCTCAATCAAGTTGGTTTTGGTGGTTCTTGGGGTATAAAATATAATGAACGGACTGGAAAGTTATATATCGGTACTCTAGGGGAAGATTGCGTGGCAGTTATAGATGCTGGTGGACAATTCGGTGATATGACATATGAGCCAGGCTCAGGAGTTGGATTTGTACCAGGTACGTATTCCAAGGCGGTGAATATAGTCCGTGAATGTTGTCCAGTGCCTCCAGTAGTGGATATTGATACTTTCTACTGCGGTGTACCAGTAGGGGGCTCTCTGGATTTACAAGAACTTCTGAATTGCGATGGGGTAATATGTGGAGCATCATGGCAAGCTATGGGGACTAATATGAATCTTTCTTTAAATAATTGTGAGCAATCGGTTGTTACTTTGGATGAGGTAGGCTGTGGCGTTTTTACCTTGAGTAATAATAATTCTACTCAGTGCGGTTCTTACAGCATTACTGCAACAATTGAAATAGGTGATGTCACAGCTCCAGTCATTGCTGGAGACCAAACCATATGTGAAGGCGAGGATCCTGTTGCATTTACAGTCACCACGGCTGCATCTGGCTCTAATACTATCACTTACCAATGGCAGAGTAGTACGACGAGTTGCACCAGTGGATTTACTGACTTGAGCGGTGAAACGAATTCTAGCTACGATGCTCCAGCTTCGATTACACAGACGACATATTATAGAGTCTTGGCTGAGATACAAGGGCAATGCACACCAGGATCCTGTACGGATAATAGTAATTGCCTTACGATCATGGTCTTCGAAGAACCTACGGCATCTGTTACTACGACGCCAGTTAACTGCTTCGGAGGCTCGGATGGATCAGCTACAGCAGATGTAAGTGGCGGTACCATGCCTTACACTTATCTATGGAGCGATGGGCAGACTACTGCAACAGCTGGCAATCTAGAAGCTGGATCATATACGGTTACTGTCACAGATGACAATGGTTGCACTGAAGTAGCCTCAGGGACAGTGACTAGTCTGGTAACTGATGAGACCTGCTATGATATAAATATTACAAGAAATTAAACTTGCTGAATTGCACACTTAGATGCACTAATGTATTTCAGCTAGTCGGACCAAAGATCAGGACATTCAATGATAGTTAATAAGTGATTAGTTCTAACCGAAGTGCCAATTTGGTTAATTGAAAATATGCGGTTGACTGAAATGCGGAAGACTCATTATTCATGGTTGCAATCTGGCAAGGGTACAGAATGATTAGCAGCTTAGCGATAAAACATAAGCACTTGGATTTTTTAATTTTATAAGCAATTGAAGTCACTGTTGAAATAGTAACTTAGAAATGCATAAATTAAATTTTACAGTTTTTATACTATAATCATGTCCTACTATTCTGGGGGCTGAAACATCCTCAAGTATCCATCCCAAAATCTCAGCTCATAATCTACAACATTAAGTAGCTACGCCTTTACAAAGAAGTAAGGCTCTTAATCAAATATTTGCAGACAGTAATCCTAATGATTGTGGATGGTCTCATCTGCGCAATATTTTAGTGTGGGATGCCTGAAGAATTTCCTTGTGTCCGCGCACAAACTGACCTTGGTGGATGTGAAGATCATTAAAATGATATAGGCATAACTTGGGTAAGTTGGTTAGATGAGTTGTATCCTATAAAGAGCAAAAAGCAACTGACCTTAATACAGACATTCTATTTGAACTTTTATTCATTTCAATGTGGCATAGCATCAGAATTGTTCACACTAAAAAAATTGAGATATGAAATACCTGATAATATTCATCTTCAGTGCCCTCTGTATCGTGTCTTGTCAAGATAATCTAAGCTCAGAGTTGCCATCTGAAGAGCAAATCAAACTTATAAAACAAAAAGATCATAGACTCTTTCATGCCACCTTGAGAAAGCAACTGCAGGCAACAGCGAGCAGAGATCTGGAAACGCTGAAGACTTTGATGAATCCTGATGGATTAATGCACATGATCAGGCCTGATACTCCAATAATCTATGGAACAGATAGCTATCTTAATTACCATGAGTCTTGGTTCTCTGACCCAAACTGGTCCATCAAAACGGCAATAACAGATAGTCAAGTCGGTAATGAAATAGGTATGGCCTTAGTGAGTCTCAGGTATGAAATTCCTGATGTGAATGGGCATCCTTACTGGAATGAGTTGACTGTATCTTATGTGTTAAAAAAGTATGATGATAAGTGGTTCGTGATTTCAGACCACTCTTCTTCAATCAGGGAATCACCCACGCCTTCAAAAGGAAAATAGACTCAATTTTTCTCAGCGATGATTTCTATCAGTAATGGACATAGTAGTGTCGTTTCTGGTTCTTTTTCCATTTCTTTAAGTTCCACTCTTGCTTGCTTGAGTTCTGTTTCCGTCAGGTAGCCCATCTGTTGAATTTTGGGCCAGTATACATTATAGAAAGATCTAGGCCACTGCCAGATGATTTCTTGAGGGCTGGATAACTTTGACATGGATCGCGTACTTGAAATGCGCATACCCATGGAAGAGAGTAATGAAGGTAGTTCTTTTCCTACGTCAATATTCCCTGGTGCATCCTCAAAGCTCTTGAAGCACATTGCTATCGCTTTTTCTACATGTGGTTTCGAAGGATTGATCTGATGCGTCCTCCAATGATAATATTCATGGATCACCATCTTGCCTCCAGGCTTGAGTGCTTTGAGAACTTTGAATAATATCTGCTCTGGGTCTGACAACCATGCTAAAGCCCATCTGCAATACATCCCATCCAGACTATTGTCCTCTAACTTCAAATCAGCGAAATCTGTAACCTGAGTTTGAATGTTGAGACGATGAAGTTGGTTTAATGATTTTGAGTAATCAATGTATCCTTGTGACTTGTCGACGGCTATCACTTTACCGGAATCACCTACTAGATAACCTAGCTCCATAGTGCAAAAACCCGGACCACAACCCAGGTCCAGAATAGTCATCCCACTACTGAAACCTGCCTTAGTCCATCCTAGAAGTGCTTCACTCGCCCATATCTGATGTTGCACACCTAGTCTTTTAAGCTCCGCGGGATCAGTGCCTAGTATATAAGCATTGCTTTCTTTGTTGTTAACTGACATTGTTTCTTTTTAGGTACAAAGGCTAAAGAAATAGACATATCCTGTATTATCAAAATGATTTATAACTCTATCACATGAATAACTCAAGGTTGTGTCCAGTGAGGTAACAATTCCTTACCATATTTTAGAGTAAGAAGTTGTCTATGGCATTCAGGTGTAGGCATTACTTTCAAGCTCAGAATGAAATGGAATATTTCAGGGAAAATATCAACATCTTTTCTTTGCCTCTTGATTTTATTCTACGCATCACACCGGGGTTGATGGAATAGGGCAGAGAAACTACACGTGCTAAATCTGTGCCTGTACATGCTGTAGTGAGGATGTAAGAATATCCTATACATAATGGTCCGTGAGTCAGCTGCTAGAATTGGGCAATATTAAAATGCTATCGATGAAGGATGGGTTAATTATCAAGAGCGGGAGGGATTGTCAGTAGCGACGTTATCAGTACTTATGGGAATCAGTTTTCAGAAACAGTAGGTTAAAATATTGAGTCAAAGAAGCAATTAGATATTTTTATATTATTCTTGATATCAATATTTGAAACAAAAAAAGAGCCTTCAAACAACTAGAGCTTAGGTTACTTTAGTTAATGCACAAGTGACCTTGTGCATATAGTCAAGCTATAATTTCAATTTAAAGTCAATAAAATTCACCATCGAATGTAAATGTGCGATAATCATACAAGTTGCAAATTATTTCACACTTTTTACAAGCTTTGCTGCGAGTTGCATTAGTAATGATATTTTAAATAGGCTATCTGGCAGGGAGCTATTTGTTTGAACAACAGTTTTACATCTTCATAGCTACCTTGATCGCTAAACCTATGGCTTTGGAAAGTAAGGGGGGTACGGCATTCCCTATCTGTACCATCTGTTTGCTTTTACTGCCTTCGAAGATGAAGTCATCTGGAAAAGACTGGAGTCTGGCCATCTCTCTGACCGTTATCACACGTGGCTCTATAGGATGGATATTGACACCACCATGATTTTCTTTTATAGTGCAGCTAGCAGCATCCCACGGACATTTTTTCCAAGAATCAGAATAGTTATCATATAAGCTATCTCCCTCTGCTACAGCTGCGAGGCGTAGTTTCATTTTTGGAGAGTGCTTAGCTCTTACGTGGTTGAACGATTTATCATTGGAGACAGAAATGAGATCGGCAATAGCAGCTTTTGTAGTGACATATTCTGATGGCTGGAGTAGAGGGGCAGGGTGGCAGTTTAGTTTGTCGATTTTATTGGCTATGAATATGATGCGTTCTCTTTTCTGAGGTACATGATAATCCGCGGCATTGAGTACTGTGACGTTGACTTTGTATCCTAAGGCTCTGATGTCTTCTAGAATTTTCTCTTCTACTTTGCCTTTAAGCATAGACCGCAGGCCCTTTACATTTTCGGCAACGATCCATTCAGGTTGTAGACGATCTATGATGTCGAGCATGTCCTTGTACAAGGAATTTCTTTTGTCCTCCACGATTCTACTGCCTGACATACTAAAGCCTTGACAGGGGAAACCACCTGAGAGAACGGTCAGTCTTTTGCCTTTTAATTGCTGCTCTACAGTCTCTATGAATTTCTGTTTGACAGATTCCTCAGTAATGTCACCTAGTATGTGAGGGTGCTTGAAGTTTCTCTTGTAAGTATCTCCGGCTTCCCTGAAATAGTCCAGTCCACATAAGGGCTTGAAGCCAGCCATTTGAAAACCATAAGCCATCCCGCCGGCACCACAGAAGAGGTCTGCAGATGTATAAGTAGATCTGCTAGGGGATTCCCATTCCTTGGAAATACCTACCCAATTGATGTGGTCATTTTTCTTCGTTTTGCTGTTATCAGGATCAGCAAGGAGATCAATGACCTCAACAGCATTCAGACTACCTATGAATTCCTGTAGATGTGATTCTGAAATATAATGGACGCCAGCTTTCTTGTCGGAGATTAAAGACCCAGCAAAAATGTGTTTTCTTATTACTTTTTGTGACTGATTTAATCTGTCAGCTATCTCTTTTATTCGATATAAAGTTTCATCTTTGGACATAGGGTAACCTGTGAGAACAAATATATAAAAGTTCCCATGTATTGAGCAGCTCATAACGCCTATTAATGGAAAACCTAGAAAGAAATTTAGCTAAAGATTATATTCTCAATACCCAGAAGAGTATTTTTTTGACCGGTAAGGCTGGAACAGGTAAGACAACCTTACTGAAGGAAGTTCTAGGGAAAACGGACAAAAACCATATGGTCGCGGCTCCTACTGGAGTTGCTGCCATAAATGCAGGCGGCGTGACCTTGCACTCCCTCTTCTCATTTCCTCTGCAAGCGTTTATTCCAGAACAGAATTTCCGTCTATCGCCTGAGTTGTTCTGTGATTACAAAGCGCTGGTAAAACATCAAAAGTTCAATAGAGCCAAGCTGGATCTTTTTTTGGAATTGGAGTTGCTGGTGATAGATGAGATCAGTATGGTCAGAGTCGATCTTATGGATGCTATTGACGTCACGTTGCGTAGGGTAAGAAAGAATGCTTTGCCTTTCGGCGGAGTGCAACTATTGGTCATAGGTGACTTGTATCAATTATCTCCTGTTGTTAGGCATAATATCAAGTTAGGTCTAGCGGAATATTATAAGAGTCCTTATTTTTTTGATGGTTTTGCGTGGGGAAAATTGGATGCTCTGACCATAGAGCTAAAGAAGGTATACAGACAAGAAGATCAGGATTTTGTAGACTTGCTGAATGGAATCAGAGTTGGTAAAAAAGATGTAAAAATATTAGAAACCATAAATCAGCGCTATCTCCCCTCTGCATCTACATCTGAAGGGATTACGCTTACTACCCACAATAATCAGGCTAACGAAATAAATAGCTCAGAGCTTAAAGCGTTGAAGACAGAGGAGCATAGTCTATCAGCTACTGTCAGTGGAAAGTTTCCAGAGAATTCGTATCCGGCAGAGGAGGACATCATACTGAAAGAGGGTGCACGCGTGATGTTTATTCGTAATCATTCTGAGGGACTGTATTATAATGGTAAGATAGGCGTGGTTACCGAGATCAAAGAAAATTTTGTCAAAGTCAAGGGAGATGATGATAACAAGACTTTGATCGTGGAGCCTGTAGAATGGAAGAATACCCGATATGAATTGGATGATACTACTGAAAAGATAATCACCAATGACATAGGTAGTTTTGAGCAGTATCCTCTGAGGTTGGCCTGGGCAGTGACGGTTCATAAAAGTCAAGGATTGACTTTTGACAAGTTAGTAGTGGATCTGGAAAGAACCTTTGCGGCTGGGCAGTTGTATGTGGCATTGAGTAGATGCAGGACTATGGAAGGGCTGTCTCTTTTGTCAAAGGTCCAGATGGATAATATCATAACAGATTCTCGAATAGTCAGTTTTTACGAGAAGTCAGATGATCTTAGCGTGGCTGTTGCTGAATTGCCTCAAGCCAAAGCTCAGTACGAACGCGAAAGAATATTGAAATCATTTAGAATAGAAAAGCTATATACTTATATGGATGAGTGGCAGGCGGTCTTACTGGAAAAGGATATACCTGGAAAAGCTGATTGTCAGGTACTCATCAATGAACTCAATACGGATCTATCCAGCATAGTGCAGGTTTCCAGAAATTTCTTGTTCAAAATGAAAGAGTATTTCGGTAATGGAAAAGTGGAGCAAACTTTTGTCAAGGAGCGGGTAGGGAAGGCTATAGAATATTTTACTGAAGAACTAAATACTAAAGTCCTGATACCTGTCATCAAACATCAAGCAGAGTACAGCGTCAAGAAAAATACCAAAACTTATTTGTATGCAGTGACAGATGTAGAGCAAGGAATTGCTAAGATGATCAAGAGATTATACCAGATAGAATACATGGATCAGCTAGCCTGTGAAGGTCCACAACTGGACCTAGCTGTTAATACTAAGCCCAAGAAGAAAGCCGAAAAGGGTGCGACCTATATTGTCACTTATGATATGTACAGAGAAGGTAAAAAGCTGGAGCTGATCGCCAAGGAAAGAGGCTTGGCCCTAGGTACTGTGGAGACGCATATGGCTAGACTCATCACTGCCCAGAAAGTATCCATCTATGATATCATGGATAAGAAAAAAGTTGAGAAAGCGCTGGCCGTCGCAGAAAGTTTTCCAGATCTAGGGCTGACGGATCTGATCAAGAAAGTACCATTTAAAATTAGTTTCGGGCAGTTGCGCTGGGTTACTAGTTATAGAGATTTGATAAATGGTTAGTAAATGTTCAAATTCGCATAGGGCAAGCAGTGGCATAGACATCATTCGCTCTTATTATACGATTGTAGCTGAAATAACAGGCTCATTCTTTATTTCAGAACCACTAGTCGCTCCATAACTTTTTCATCGGAATTCAAATCTCGCAAGACTACCAGATAAGTGCCCGTACTCAGTTCATCTACCGAGACAGTTCTAGAATTAATTCCAGTGTAGATCAACAGCCTTTCAAAATCATATATCTGAACTTGATATGCCACACTACCTTCCACGGAAATATTCAACTGAGAAGAGACAGGATTTGGAAACAAAGTAACTTTCGCCGTGGCGAAATCATGGATGGCTGTAGTAGCATCTTCTCCATTACAATTTTCATCTATTCCGTTATTTGGTACATCTGTCGCATCAGGATTTATATCTGCGTTTTCGTCATCGCAATCCTCTGCGAGTAGGAATCCGTCTTGATCCAGATCATCGTCTAGTGTCGCTGCGTTGCAATCGTCATCCATGCCATTATATGGTGTCTCTATTGAATCAGGATTGACGTTTGGATTTTCATCATCACAATCTTCAGCAAGAAGAAATCCATCTTGGTCCAAATCATCGTCTAGCGTGGCAGGGTTACAATCTTCATCCATACCATTATATGGAGACTCTGTTGCGTCGGGATTTATCTCAGCGTTTTCGTCATCACAATCTTCTGCTAAGAGGAATCCGTCTCGGTCTAAATCATCATCTGGCGTTGCAGGGTCACAATCTTCATCTATACCATTGTAGGGGAGCTCTATGGTATCAGGATTGATGTCAGCGTTCTGATCATCACAGTCTTCAGTTAGATCAAAACCATCTTGGTCAAGATCGTCATCCAAAGTTTCTTGTCTGCAATCATCATCAATTCCATTGTAAGGTATCTCTGTCTGGCTCGGATTTATAGCCGAATCGCTATCGTTACAGTCCTCATCATTGGTCACATAGCCTGAAGGTTGGAAGCAACTGGCAATGCTCTCTGAGGAATCACCGAAACCATCGTCGTCACTATCCAGAAAATAATTGAATAAGATCAAGCCCTCATCTATCATCCCATTACAATTTTCATCTGAATTATTACAGATTTCAGCTGCCCCTGGATTCACGGATGGATTATCATCGTCACAGTCTTCTGCTAGTGTAAAGCCGTCTCTGTCCAGGTCATCATCGAGGGTTGCAGGGTTACAGTCATCATCTATCCCATTGTAGGCTTGCTCTATATTATTGGGATTAATAGTGGAATCATTGTCATCGCAATCAAGGTTATTGTTCACATATCCAATAGGTACTTCACACTCAGTAACTGCATTGGCATCTATGCCGAAACCATCCCCATCTGAGTCTGGATAAGAAGTTATCAGCGTAAAGCCTTCATCTATCAGTCCATCACAATTGTTATCTATTTCATCACAGATTTCGGTATTGCCGGGGAATATCATATTGTCATTATCGTCACAATCTTGATCTGCTGTAAAACCATCTCCGTCTTCATCTATAGCAGTGAGGTCGAGGGTTATGCAATTAATTGTTGAACTTAGCGGAGCGCAGCTTTCAAAATTAGTCTGAATGGTCATCTCATATGTGGTCCCAAGTTTCAGTCCCGAGAAGGTATAGCTGGTCACGTCAATGCTCTCTATCACAGACCCATCCAAGATAACTGAATAGCCTATAGCTGAGGCATTAGCAGTCCAACTAATAGTAATTTCTGAAGTCGTAGAGTTGTCACAGCTAATAATTGCAGCTTCATATTTACCCAATTGGAAGTCTCCATTAGTCACATTGCCGTTGCTGAGTTCTAAGGTCTTGGTAATGGATTTATAACCATCAGCGCTGGCTGTTACAGTATAGCTGCCCGCTATTGGCGTCCCTGTTTTATAGTTGCCGGTAAGGTCGGTATTTTCTATCTCTGAGAGTTCCATGATTTCTATCTGTGCATTATTGATCGTTTGTCCGGATACTCCATCGGTTACCATGCCTTCCAGATAACAAGCGCGGACATAGTCAGCCCCTAAAACGACGAGACCTTTTTGTCTGTCTCCAATTATGACATTTCCTGAATTCAAAAAAGGAAAAGCGCCCCAGGCTCCCCTGAAACCCGTCTCGGATCCAGTCGCCGTATCAAAATTTCCAACTTCTATCAAATTATCTGGTCGGGCAGCATCTACAATTATACAGCCATCGGAGTAATAAGAAATCACCAGCCAGTCATTCCATACGTGAACATTGTGTGGAATGACACCATTTGAAATTGTGGCCTTGGGTCTGAATTCATCTAGAAATTTTATATTATTGACGTAGCTGATGTCATAGGCCGCCACAGGAGCATTAGCACGTTCATCAGTCGTGAATATCGTACTGCCATCATCTGATAACCAGGTATTATGTGTGAATTCAAAAGGGGTGGTCTGAGTCGCTATGAATTTTACATTGGATTTGTCTTTAACGTCATAGACGGTAAAAGCACCTTGGAATATTTCCGAGGAATAGACCAGGTCATCTCTTACATATACGTCATGAGAATAGACGCTGGGACACAGCCCTGCAAGGATGGGTAGGCCAGGTGTTGTATTGATATCAAACATGATTACACCTCCGCCTATAATGGGTGAGCTCTCGCCATTGCAGCCTGCCAGATAGGCAATGCCCTCGTCGATATAGATATTATGGCAGTGGTTGAGTGTAGCCCCCTCTATCATTGGGTTTACATTTTCATAGGATATGCTATCAGGTAGCATACTCAGATCTATGACTAATATGCCATCTGTCGTCCCATCTTGGTCTGCTACCACATAGGCGTAGTTATCCCAGGTTTTCATATCTCTCCATATGGAAGGTTGTTGTGGTATGAATTCTACTTCCAGGGGTTTCTCGGGTCAGTAATATTTACAATAGAAACACCAGCCACAGTACCCATAATCGCATACTCACTGCCATCAGGTGCATTGTAGCCCCAGACATCATGGCCATCAGAGTCATAGGGTACAGTGGAAAGTAGTTCCATATTTAATTGACCCATCAGCAGGCTCGTTGAAAGTTGAAAGGACAAGAATTACAGAAAAATTGAATTTCATGAGAAATAATTTTAGGTCAGTAGAAGTGGGGAAGGGTCAAATTACGATTTTCTAATCTATGTAAAAGTTAACTTTTACTAATCAGACTAAACATGGTGATTTTTTGCATACTTGCTTACTTAGCCATATACTTGAAGTATGGCCGATATTCCAAAGAAAAGATTGAGGGATCAAAATCTCTCTGAGTTATGGGAAAGCACTAAAGAGTTCTTTTTGGATTTAGTGGACCTGAGGACAGGTATGGATCAGACTGGTACGTTGCAGAGCATCCATAATAACAAGCGGATGAAAGGCTCGAATGCCTGGTTATTGATGTGTTCCATCATGGTTGCTTCTTTGGGTTTGGATCTCAATTCGCCGGCTGTCATCATTGGGGCCATGCTCATATCTCCTCTCATGTCGCCAATATTGGGCATAGGCCTAGGCATAGGCGTGAACGACAAGAAGACTTTGTTCATTTCATTACGACATTTTGGGATAGCCATAGCGATCGCCTTGATCACAAGTGTTGTGTATTTTCATCTGACACCTTTTGGGGGTATTACAGATGAGATCATGTCTCGGACGTCTCCGACCTTGCTGGATGGGCTGGTGGCGATATTTGGTGGTTTGGCTGGTGTAATTTCCATTACGAGAAAAGACAAATCAAATGCCATACCAGGTGTCGCTATTGCGACTGCCTTGATGCCCCCGTTGTGTGTGGCTGGATTTGGATTGGCTAAGGGGGAGTGGTCATTTTTTCTCAATGCATTCTACCTTTTCTTTTTAAACTCCTTTTTCATTGCGATCACGACTTACGTGATAATTAGGCTGCTAGGCTTTCCTTACAAGACTTACATGACGGATAAGGAGCGGAACAGAAATAGAATTTACATTATGGTTTTTTCGTTGATCATACTGATTCCTGCTGTTACCATACTCTATAGAACAGTGCAGAAAGTAAAGGAAGAAAAGTCTGTCGAAAACTATCTTAAGACTAAGATTAAAGCCAGGGAAAGCATCGTTTCTGATTGGACCCTGGTGGATAATAATTTCGATGGTGATCAAGATTCAGTGCAGCTGGTACTAAAGATTATAGGTGAACCACTTAGTGAACAGTATATTGCTGATTGTGATAGGGAGTTAGAAGTATTGCTCGGTAAGCATGTGGATGTGCTGACCTATCAAAGCGAGGAAATTCCTATAGAAGATATCGAGATGCTGGAGAAGCAGATCAGTGGATTCCAGGGAGAAATGAAGCAGAAGCTCATGAGCTTGGAGGAATTGCAAACGCAAAAGACCACACAGATCATAGCCTTGAATAATAAGTTGGACAGCATGGAGAATGTTAATGTCAAGACTGTATGCAGAGAACTTGCGGATATTTTTCCTATGATAAATGAAGTGGCCTTGTCCAAGGTCATGGTCAGATACAGCGCTGACGGCCTGTCTGAAATTCCGACGGCATTTGTAAGATGGTCGCCCAAGGTTTCTGATGCTGATAAGAAGAAAGAAACAAAAAGATTAGATAAGTATATCAGGGTCAGATTACGATTGGACTCAATTCATGTGATTAATTATTGAGCAGGAATCTAGTGGTTCTGGTTATCTATATAACAGAATTGAAAGTTCTATAGGCGTCATTGGGTAATCTGTAATATTTGACTTTCATCAAAATTTTTTAATTATGATTAAAATATTTGATCCCTTATTGAGTAGTCGAGTGGAACCAAATTTGTTTATTTGAAGTTTTCGTTTTCCGCTCGTTACAGATGAAAAAAAGGAAGCTCCCTTAACGGCAACTTCCTACTTTCCTATTATTTCATCTTGATGTTAGAGCCTGATAAAACGGTAAGTTGCCCCATCATCACTTCTTAAAAAGTAAATGCCGCCTTCAAAGCTACTCACATCTATAGTGTTTTCTTTATGATTGCTCAGTATCATTTTTCCAGTAGAACTGAAAATAGAATAGCTGCCCGCTGAATCCAATCCTGTAATGTTTAGAACACCATTTGTAGGATTGGGATAAAGTCTCAAAGACTCTGCTTCTGCTGTCATTTCCGTTTCTCTTATAGAATTATCATCTCTAGGGGAAATAAATATGGTCGCTTGACTCGTGCTATTCTGATTACTTCTTGCTGCCTCCAGATTGTCATCATCATTCAGTTGTATTAGATTACAGGTGCTTATTCTAACATTATCAAAGTAAACAATATCAGAATTTGTATTAGCATCGTTTCTAAATCTGAAAACCGTTTCTGTAGTGAAAGGGCCATTGATATCTATACTTTCATTATTGTAAATACCATTTTGGAAATCCACAATTCCACTCCACCTCTTGAGTGTAAGAAAGGTGTTACCGCCATCCAATGAATATTCCAATACAAATCCATCTCCAAGTTCCATACTTATCGCAACATATACCAAGTCAATCCTCACATTTCTCACTTTACTGAAATCTAAAGTGTTCGTGAACATACTGGAATGGATGCCATTTCCATCTCTTAACCTTATGCAGTAATTAGACAGATTAGCGCCTTGTCCTGGTTCGTAATTTCTGTAACTGTCACTTCCTCCATCATTCCATATCCCCCAATCATTCTCAAAATCTGTAAAGTCATATTCTTGTAAGCAATCTTCTGGACTTGAATCACAAGCATCTCCCATACCATCATTATCACTATCCTGCTGTGATGGATTATAGATATAAGGACAATTATCCTGACTATCAGGAATACCATCGTTGTCCTTGTCCACGCTCACAGGTGATCCTACACAATTACAATTGACGTCTATAAGGTCATTTGTAGTATTGGGGTTGCCATCATCACAAGGCGTTCCTGGCGTGCAACCCACTGTATCGCAAGCATCTCCGATACCATCATTGTCATTGTCTGCTTGGTCAGGATTATAAGTGGTAGGGCAGTTGTCATTGGTGTCAGGTATCCCATCATTATCCGTATCCACTATAATAGGTGTACCTACACAATTACAGTTGACATCTATGAGATCATTAGTCGTGTCAGGGTTGCCATCATTACAAGGTGTTCCTGGCGTACAACCTACTGTATCACATGCATTCCCTATACCATCGCTATCGTCATCAGCTTGGTCAGGATTGAAAGTAGAAGGGCAATTGTCCAGATAATCATAGATGCCATCGTTATCCGCATCATAACCTATGAATGAACCTACACAGTTACAGTCATCATCCCATTTGTCATTTATAGTCAGAGGGTCTCCATCATTGCAAGACATCCAAGGTACACAAGTCGAGTTATCGCAAGCGTCACCGAGCCCATTGCCATTGCTGTCAGCTTGGTTAGGATTATAGACAGTAGGGCAGTTATCGTCAATATCAGGAATGCCGTCATTATCCGTATCAGCATTTGTAATCGGTGTTCCTACACAATTACAATTGACATCAAATAGGTCATTGATAGTATTGGGATTTCCATCATTACAAGCTGTACCCACATTACAATTAGTTGCATCACAGGCATTACCGATGCCATCATTATCACTATCAGTCTGGTCAGGATTAAAGATTGTCGGACAGTTGTCCATAGCGTTAGGAATACCATCATTATCAGAATCGTCAGGTACCGTGATTAAGATTCCTACACAATTACAATTGGCATCTATCTGATCATTTATGGTATTGGGATTATTGTCCGTACAGTAAGCACCTGGAGTGCAGTTATCACAGACATCTCCTATGCCATTTCCGTTCGAATCCTCTTGGCCTGGATTAAAAATGGCAGGACAATTATCTTCGTAATCGAGCACGCCGTCACTATCAAAATCATAGTTGACATTAGAGCCTACACAATTACAATCATCATCCCATTTATCATTTATAGTCAATGGATTGCCATCATCGCATGAAGCCCATGGCACACAAGTGGAGTTGTCACAAGCATCCCCCAGACCATTACTGTTACTATCTGCTTGATTTGGATTGTAGACGCCAGGGCAATTATCAGTTCCATCTGGAATACCGTCACCATCCGTATCAGTTACTGTTACAAGAAGGCCTACGCATTGGCAAGCAGCATTGAGAGCATCATTTATAGTTGCAGGATTGCCATCATCGCAGGGTGCACCCACTGCACAATTTACTTGATCACATACATCTCCTATTCCGTCTCCATCTACATCTTCTTGTCCAGGATTGGCTACCAGTGGACAGTTATCATTCAAGTTACATATGAGGTCACCATCATCATCAGCTTCTCCTATGCTTCTGACAACTATTATATTAGTTAATAGTCTTTCTTCGCAACCACAGCCAGTCCCTACTGGTCCGCCTTGTGTTGCATATCTCATATAAAAATACACTCCTGTGTTCTGAGGTGTGATGGTCACACCTCTCAAAGAAGGAATGAGAGCAGTTGTGGTATTATTGGGTACTACAGCAGTAGATGATACTTCTGTGCAAGGAGGGGGTGTGCAGGGGTTGGTTGTAGGTCCTATAGGTCCTTGTGGCAATTGGGATGGGAAAAAAAGATCCAATGACATGCCCATGGAAAAATCATACTCCTTGGCTTCATTGCAACTCCATATGACCAGAGGATTATTCAAATCATAAGATTGAAGACAAGCATTACCAGAACATAGGACATTGCCGATGTGGTCATATATGACTGCTTCATTATCATAGATCAAGACAACATTGGCGTAGGTCGCTACGACTTGATCACCACAGTTATTTTGGTCGATGACATTGCTTAGCCAGGGTTGAATTTCAAATACATTATTGCATTGAGCATTCAAGTGGGCTGACAGGCAACAGTAAAGGAAAAAAAGTACTATAAATCTTCTCATATCAGAAAGCTAAAGTTGATGTATATAAACGAAGTGATAGGAATCTCACTATTTGATTTCTTGGCAGGGCTGATCGTAACCCACTTTTTAAATAAAAGTTCCACTCTTTAATGGATGTTCCATCAGTAAACCCATTCACTCAAATTGTTAGACGGTGAAGTTCGAGAATTAGACCGCCAAAAAGTGGACTTTAACCTAAAATAGAGCTAATGGATGAGGAATTGTAAGGTATTTTACCAAAAAATATAAAGTGACAAGTAGGGGGCATTTAAGTTGAGGTAAATCGTAAAATCTTACTAGGAATGAAATACTGTGGAGCTTTTTGTAAATGCTAGGTCAAAAGCGGGCTTGTCTATACCAGTTGGTATATTTTTTATATTAAAGTAATCAACCATGTTTTCCATAGGCATATTTCCAGTCAATTCATCCTTGGCCATGGGGCAGCCACCGTAGCCTTTGATTGCGCCATCAAAGCTTCTACAACCGGCCTGGTATGCAGCTTGGACTTTTTCTTCCCAGCGATCTGGCGTAGTATGCAGATGGGCATTGAAATATATTTCTGGAAAATAATTAATAAGGTGGCTGAAAAGATAGTCTATACTTTCTGGAGAAGAAACACCGATGGTGTCTGATAATGAAAACCGTTTGATTCCCATAGAGATGAGTTTTTCCACATGGGTCTCGGCGATTTCCACATTCCACTCGTCGCCATATGGATTTCCAAAAGCCATGGAAATGTAAATCAGTAATTTTTTATCGTATTTGAGAGCGATGGCTTGTATGTCCGCTACTCTTTGTAGGGATTCTTCTATGGAAGCGTTAGTATTTCTTTTTTGGAAAGTTTCTGATATGGAAAAAGGATAACCCAAGTAGGTCACTTCATCATATTTAACTGCATCATGTGCACCGCGTCGATTGGCTACAATTACAGAGAGTTTAGGGCTGTTTTCGTCCAGATCCAAGGATCTTATCACTTCCCCGGAATCTTTCATCTGTGGGATGGCTTTAGGAGAAACGAAAGAACCGACGTCGATGGTGTCAAAGCCTACTTTGAGTAGCTTATTGATATAGGCCACTTTGATTTCAGTCGGTATGAAATCAGGAATGCCTTGCATGGCATCTCGGGGACATTCTATCAATTTTACGGAGGAGCTCATCTAGTCTTTAAGTGCTGCTAATAATTAGTTATAAGTTGAAATTTAGAATCAAGTCTGTATCACACCGACATTGAATTTTTTTACTGGGGCATTATTGGCTGCCTCTATGCTTCGAGAGATGATGGCTCTCGTTTCTCCCGGATCTATAATACCATCTGTCCACAATCTGGCGGCTGCATAGTAAGGAGAAGTCTCTGCCTCGTACTTGGCATAGATCTTTTCGAAAAGCTCTTGTTGTTCTTTTTCTGTAGGTTCTGTGCCTTTGGCTTTCATGGAACCGACTTGGATTTGCATCAGTGTACTTGCTGCTTGTTTGCCGCCCATCACGGCGATACGACCAGAAGGCCACGAGAATATGAATCGCGGATCATAAGCTTTGCCACACATCGCATAATTACCTGCGCCATAAGAATTGCCTAGTACGATGCTGATTTTAGGTACTGTACTATTAGAGACGGCACTTACCATCTTAGCACCATCCTTGATAATACCGCCGTGCTCTGATCTGGACCCGACCATGAATCCTGACACGTCATGCAGGAAAACCAGGGGTATTTTCTTTTGGTTGCAATTCATGATGAAGCGGGCAGCCTTGTCTGCACTGTCGGAATAAATGACGCCACCGAATTGCATTTCTTTCTTGGCGGTTTTGACAACTTGTCGATTATTGACGACGACGCCTACGGCCCAGCCATCTATACGGGTATAAGCGCAGATGATGGTCTGGCCATATTCTGTTTTGTATTCTGTCCATTCTCCTTTATCCACGATGGTTTTGAGCAGTTCTCTCGTGTCATAAGGCTTGGCTCTGTTTTCTGGAAATAGTTCATAGATCTTGCTTTTAGGTAGTTCAGGTTTTTTTGCCTTTATTCTGTCAAAACCTGCCACGGGTCTGCTCCCTATTTTCGATACTAGATCCTTGATGGTATCGAGACATTCTTTATCGTCCTTACATTTGTAATCGACATCTCCTGAGATAGCAGTCTGAGTATGTGCTCCGCCCAGTGTTTCTTTGTCGATGTCTTCTCCTATGGCAGCCTTGACCAGATAGGGGCCTGCTAGAAATATACTTCCTGTCCCCTCTACGATAAGAGCTTCGTCTGACATGATGGGTAAGTAAGCACCACCCGCCACACAACTGCCCATGATGGCTGATATCTGAGGAATCCCCATAGCGGACATCACTGCGTTATTCCTGAAGGTTCTACCGAAGTGTTCCTTATCTGCAAATACTTCGTTCTGCATAGGCAAGAAGACTCCAGCGCTGTCTACCAGATATATGATGGGCAAATGGTTCTCCATTGCAATCTCTTGAGCCCTGAGATTCTTTTTTGCAGTAATGGGAAACCAGGCACCAGCTTTCACAGAGGCATCATTGGCAACAATTACACATAACCGTCCAGCCACATGCGCTAAGCCCGTGACCACACCTCCAGCAGGAGCACCGCCTACTTTTTCATACATTTCATAACCCGCAAAAGCCCCAAGCTCCATAAACTCTGACTCGTTGTCCTTGAGATAATCCACTCTCTCTCGAGCAGTCATTTTGCCTTTTTTCCTTTGCTTCTCAAGTTTCTTTTCTCCACCACCCAGATAGATTTTCTCTAATTTTCTATTCATCGCTGAAACGGAGAGTTTCATAGTGTCTTCGTTCTTGCTTTCTTCTATGTTTATTTTTTTACTCATTTTTTAGTAGAGGCTGTTTAGTATTTGGTCTGTATATGATGCTTTTGATACTTTGTAAATCCAGTGATTAAGCAATCAGTGATTAGTGATCTCAATTAGTAAATAGTGATTAGTAAGGATTATACATTTTGTATGTTTTTTCTTTTGGAGGTAACTCACATAACCATAAATTTGATGTTTTGACTTATTCTGTTTTTCCAAGTCATTATGATTTTATTGGTCAATATATTTGCATCCCAACAGCTACGTTGAGATGGTCTGATGTTTCGGTCAGAGAACCTCTGGCAATCCTACTGAATTGAATATTCCCTTGCCAAAGCCTTCAGCAATATTAGCTGAACACTTCTAGTACTTCTAATCAGCTGATCTTTCAATCTGAACTTCTCTTCAGGTAGAAAATTCTGCACAGTTTCAAATACTTTTACTCTCACCTCCACAGCAATTTATATACATTGAATTTCCCAAAACTTCTATATTCCATAACAATAATTAATAGGTCATCCACAAATCAATGATCCACTAATCCACCGATCCACGAATCACCAGTCAACCAGTCTCCCATCCACCAATCTCCACTTATGCACTCTTCTTATAGGACTTCCCATCGAGTATCATCTTAGCAATAACTTCCTTGAGAATTTCTGAAGTTCCTCCCCCTATCGGTCCGAGTCTGCTGTCTCTAGACATTCTAGCTAGTGGATATTCTTCCATGTACCCATATCCACCTAGGTGTTGTAAGCAGCTGTATATGACTTCATCTGCGACCTTGGTTGATTGCAGTTTTGACATACAAGCCTCTTTGACTACATAGACGCCTTTGTCCAGATTTGCAGCAACTTGATAATTGAAGGCTTTTACTATTTCCACTTCTGTGTACATCTCACTCATTCTATGTCGCAGTGCCTGGTACTTATCTATAGTTTTGCCGAAAGCTGTTCTCTCAGACATATACTGTCGGGTATACTCCAGAGCATATTCTGCGCGGGCATGCGCATTGACTCCCATTATTAATCTCTCCAATGCAAAATGTTGCATCACGTAGTAAAAACCTTTGCCCGGCTCACCCATCAAATTACTGGCAGGTATACGGACATTGTCAAAAGCAATTTCTCCGGTGTCTGAAGCTCTCCAGCCCAGCTTGTCCAGCTTGGAAGAACTGAGTCCCGGCGTATCTCTATCAACCAAGAAAACTCCCATAGCCTTGGGGTTGTCTTGTATCTCCATTTTGGCGATGACTATCAGGTAATCTGAGTATACACCATTAGTTATGAAGGTCTTGGAACCATTCAGCACATATTCATCGCCGTCTTGCTTGGCAAGGGTTCTCATAGCCCCTACATCTGAACCACCAAAGGGCTCTGTGATACACAAGCATCCTATCATTTCTCCGGCAATACTCGCAGTGAGATATTTTTCTTTGATGGCTTCAGAGCCTTCTTTGAGCAGGTGGGTCATCGCAAGATAATTGTGCGCCCACATGGCCGCTGCAAAGCCACCCGAATTTATTCTCTGCATTTCTTCCAACCAGATGACCAAGTAGAATATGTCAAGATCCAAGCCTCCATATTTTTCCGGGTATCGAATTCCAAAGTATCCCATCTGTCCGAACTTCGGCCATATATCTCTGGGAATGGTTCCAGTCTTCTCCCATTCATCCACGTGAGGTACGACCTCAGTCTGAAGGAAGGTTCTGAATCCTTCTCTGAATAAGTTGTGTTCTTCTGTAAAATATGCTGCGTACATAATATTTCGTATTTTAAATCAAGTGTTGAACGTCTATATAGCTTTGAATGGAAATTCCAGATTTGGATAAGAAATCGTCTCCGTAATAATCCAAGAATTCATTCATGCCTTTCTCAGTGAAATGTGGATAGATGGTACTCCATACAGTGACTTCCGCTTCTTCTTTTCCTATCTCTCTGACGGACTCTTGAGCCACCCAGTAATAAGTCAGTAGCCAGGCATTGAGGGACAATTGATAGTATAAACCCTCATAGGGTTCAGGCTTTACATTTCCGATTTCTATGCCGTAGGCAAACGTTTTGAGATTTCTTTTAATCACCTCCTTCGTCCATTGAGACATCACATCCTTTATCGAAGTATGCTCCAATACCGACATGTCTCTGAAGACGAATGGATACCATCTCTGCAAGGATCTCAAAGTCCTGATATCCAAGCTCAGATTGTAAAAGGCTGGATAATCCAATCTTCTTTTCTGATACCGCTTGATGTCCTTGATCATTTTTACGGATAGGTCATCGAGGATGTCTTCCTTGTACTTATAGTGATAGGCCAGGTTTCCTCTACTCATTCCGCATATCTCAGCAAGATCAGTCAGGGAATGAGCGTGATACCCTTTTTCATTGAAAGCAGTCAATACTTGAGCTATGATGAGGTCTCTCTTCTTCAAAACCTTGGGTAATATGACAAATTAGCATCTGTGACCACTATAGTAGCTGATTATGACCAAATATAATAATAAATAATAGTCTTTTAAGACTAAAATATAGGATTGCAACACCACGACTTCAGAATTATTTGGTCTGTTGCTGTTCTATCTGTCCTCTATAGAACAATCTTATGAGCGGTTGTCGTTAATCAAATTATACATCTGCCCCTAACTCATTGCTTACCAGCAGATCCGGGTATTTGTTTCTAGTGAGACCATAGCTTGTGATTAGTGTCAAATGAATAGATTTTTTATTTTTTGCTACTGATTTGAAAACCGCAATTTTAGAACTTAATTTGAATGTATAGTCTTTAGTTATCGTATAGCTATCCAGGCTGAATATGCATTCACAAAGATTAATAACTTGGTCCCTTCTGTCTATGAGCAGAGCTACCGTGCTCCTTTTTCGTCATGGGTACCGCTCCAACTGGCGTTAAGATATTTCTGCCTCTGATACCTAAGCCAGTTTTTGTCTGATTTACAGGGCCCAGGCACACCTGTTCAAATGCTAAATCTTGCCAGGCTCTGGTGGTGGATTGGTCTGTGAGATGTAGCCAAGCTTCTTATTCCGTATGTTTTTCTCTAAGATGAATCTCAAGAGGAAGGCTTTTAATAGTCAGAAAGTCGATAGATGGTATTCTTTTTTATTGAATCCAGATTCATACAAGAGCTTATGAATCCACTTTCTTCCAAGTCTTGGAGTATCGTGGTCAAGGTGCCTCCACTATTTAGTTTGTTGTGTTCCACGATATCTTTTAGGGTCAGTCCCTTGGCTTTGCTTGCGAGTGCCAAAACTTAAACATGCAAGCTTTCATTGAGCTCGATCACCTTGGTATTAGGCCTGGCAATGAGCCTCCCGCTTTCTGAGTCTTGATAGATAAGTAGGTATTGCTTGCCACTCAGGTCAGCCCCTTTGACAATATTGTCTCCTTCAGTGACAACTGCTCCAGTTAGATCCACCGGTTTTTTCTCCTTATTATAGAGGAAGACTTTTGCGGCAGCTGTTATATAGGTGCCAGCAGCAACAGTACAACCATCACCCAAAGAAATGCCAGTTCCAGCATTGGCGCCCAGCAGGCATTGTTCTCCGATAGCAATGACGTGTTTATTTCCGCCAGACAAGGTGCCCATTATGGAAGCGCCACCGCCTATATCCGTCTTGTCACCTATGATGACGCCAGCAGAGATGCGACCTTCTACCATGGCCTTACCCAGTGTGCCTGCATTGAAATTGATAAAGCCTGCAGGCATGACAGTGGTGCCTGGTGATAGGTGAGCGCCAAGTCTTACCTTGGAGCCCATGACGATACGGACGCCATCAGGAACGTGAAAGTTGACCATGTAAGGGAACTTGTCCACGTGGCTGACTACAAGCTCATCTCCTTTGAAACTCCACTTAATTTTTTCTTCAGTTAGGTGTTCAGGTAGGATAGGACCTTTATTTGTCCAAGCTACATTGAGCATCTTTCCGAAAATGCCATCGAAGTTCATGCCGTGGGGTTTCACTAGTAACTGACTCAGGCATTGAGTTTTGAAATAGCCTTCTTCAGGATTCTGGACCGGTTGATCTTTGTTATACAAGAAATAACATATCACATCCAAGTCAAAGTAATTCTGTGGGTTCGAGTGGTGTTTTACGAGACTACTTAGCAGTGTTATATTGGGATGGTCTTTTCCATCATTTTCAAAGGCCTTGAATTTATCGAGAGCAGATTGCAGCTGGGCTTGGCTACAGCTGACGTGGCCATTGGAGGAGCCAGAAAAACCAAAGCTGTCAAAGAATACTGCTGCTGATCCGTAAGCTGAGTTATAATTGATCTTTGGAAAGAAAACTTCCATTGTTTTATCGCCTTTGCTTTTTCTAAGACCTAATCCGAAAGCTAGGGGTTTTAAATATCCTTCTGCCTGCTCTATGCTTGCGACAAATTTATTGAACTCAGCTACTGTATTCATCATTTTATTTTGAGAGGCCGAAGGTACTATCTCAGTTCTATACATGTAGGTTCTTTATGAATAATATTGAGCCAAAAAAATAGATATCTGCAAAGATTTATCTTTGGAAAATGGATGTTACTGTGGGTCTGCGATAGCCGATGATGCTGAGGTTACAGCCACCCACCTTCCGTGTTCTTATGAGACAAGGCTGAAATATGAAATTCCAGACTGAGTGTCGGTACTACCCAATTCTGTTACAACTATCGTTCTGCATTCTTACGTAACAGAGTCTTATGCAATGACTTCGACTAAGCAACCCCCAAGAGAACTTTCTGCAAAGCCACAGAAAAATACTTATGATTTGCTTCGACGTCTTTCCTAAAAAGAATGCTCAGCTCCACCATCTGGAATGTACAAAGTAAGCTCGTATGTGCCATCTGAATTACACATGTCTTAAGAAGTGCAGAAATCGCTCTACACTTTGAAAAGGCATTGTTGCGGCAGCGGTACCTATCGATCACTATTTCTGTAACAGTATCAGAAGAATTACGATAAGTAGTTGGGCAGTTCTAGACTTTGCAGAGGGTGAGGGCCAGGTCAATGCAACAAGCCCAAGAAAGATCTTGTGAAATGGTGACATGTGCAGTGAGCATTAGATTAAAGTAGCTTGCATATCTCAAATGAACATGACACGTGAAGTGTAATTATATGGACATCTCTGGAATATCTCCCTCCACTATCAGGCGCCCCTCAGTTGCAGCTTGAATATCCTCTACGCTAACCCCTGGTGCCCGCTCAATCAATTTGAATCCATGGTCAGTGACATCGAGTACAGCGAGATTAGATACTATTTTCTTGACACATTTTACGCCAGTGAGTGGCAGTGAGCATTGCCTTAGTAGTTTGGAATTTCCTTTTCTGTTAGTGTGCATCATCGCGACTATGATGTTGTCTGAAGAGGCTACCAGATCCATTGCGCCGCCCATGCCTTTGACCATCTTGCCAGGTATTTTCCAATTGGCAATATCACCAGTATCCGATACTTCCATGGCACCGAGCACTGTCAACTGTATGTGCTTACCTCTTATCATTGCAAAGCTCATTGCAGAGTCGAAAATAGCTGCGCCGGGTAGGGCAGTGATGGTTTGCTTTCCAGCATTGATAAGATCGGCGTCTTCTGTTCCGGCGATGGGAAAAGGACCCATACCTAAGATGCCGTTCTCTGATTGGAACACCACATTGAGTCCATCCGGGACATAATTGGCTATCAGAGTCGGGATGCCTATGCCGAGGTTGACATACCAGCCATCTTGTATTTCTTGAGCTATTCTCTTGGCTATTCCAGTTTTATCTAACATGCGCTTTGATTCTGTCGATGATTAATTTGAATTTCAGTACTTCTTCTGAATAGTTTTTCAGACCTGCTCTCTGACAGTCCTTTGCTCTATGCGTTTTTCGTAGTTGACGCCTTGGAATATGCGTTGCACGAATACGCCTGGTAGATGAATGAAATTAGGATCCAGTTCTCCTGGTTCTACCATCTCCTCTACTTCAGCAATGGTAATCTTCCCGGCCATCGCCATCACAGGGTTGAAATTTCTGGCTGTCCCCTTGAATACCAGATTGCCGAATCTATCTCCTTTCCAAGCCTTTACAATGGCAAAATCTGCAGTTAGAGAGCTTTCCAGTATATGTGGTTTCCCGTCAAAGTATCTTACCTCCTTTCCTAGGGCTACCTCGGTACCATACCCGGCAGGTGTAAAGAAAGCAGGAACGCCTGCACCGCCCGCTTGACATCGTGCAGCCAGCGAACCTTGTGGTATGAGATCCACCTTCAGCTCACCACTGATCATCTGTCTTTCAAATTCTGCGTTTTCGCCCACATAAGAAGAAATCATTTTCTTGATTTGTCGCTTCTGCAAGAGCAAGCCTAGACCAAAATCATCCACTCCAGCATTATTGGAAATGCACGTCAATCCAGCAACGCCTTTTTTGACTAGTGAATTAATACTGTTCTCTGGTATTCCACACAACCCAAACCCACCTAACATAAGTGTCATATTGTCCTCAATACCGGCTATTGCCTCATCGGCATTCTTGAAAATTTTATTCATAGGTTGCTGCTTTGTGCTTCAAATTAGTCATTTCTTCTAAACCAAAAATAATAAATAGCTTTATAGATGAAATTAGTTAATATATTAAGGAAATCTAGCCATACTAACGCATCTTTCATAAGTACTCAGACCACTATTAGCTCTCATCCAGTTAGCAAAAACTGGCCCAAAGGCAGGTGAAAAATTCAAAAACTATCCAACCTACATCCAACCTAAATGGCCGCGCTCCGAGTGCTGATTCTAGAGACAGCAGACGACTTATTCAAGGTGGAGAAATTAGATGAAAGTTTAAGAAGGGTGAGCCTAGTTATCTTAATAAAAATGGTAGTACGATGAGAATGGATTGGATGGTCAAGGCGCCTTGTCCTTACGCCATATATTCCAAGTGTACCAGTAAATTGGACACGATTTTTTAGGAGGTGTATACTGACGATTGTAAATTTGAAAATAATAGAGCATTATATTCGGATTTAAAACCAGAGTGCCCCATAAGAAATAGAAGTAATGCATCAAAGCTGATTTAGTGTATCACAATGTCAATTAATTGGATGGCCACGTATGTAGATTATTTGATATCTCTACTTTGAAATATGACAAGAGGTTTGTTGCGTTACTAGAATCAGAAACTAGTTGAGGATAAAGTAGAATGACATTTTAATCTGAAATTATTATTCGTAGGTGAATAATGAGGATCGACCACTTAGTGAAATCAAGCTTGTGAATTGTAAGCAAATTGAGGTAAGAAAAAACCTAAGTATTATTATCATGACACTAGTTGAAAGATAGGAAGTTCCAGGTGAGATCTACTTTAACTTTGATAACTTATTTGTGGCTGTAATTAAGGTATTGTCTTCTTTTGCAAAACAAAATCTCACGACCTTATCTCTAGTAGGAACAGCATAGAAAGGTGAAAGTGGAATAGTGGCTACACCATATTCTCTAGCTAAGTATTCATAGAATTTAAGGTCATCCATATCGCTGACTTCAGAGTAATCATACAATTGAAAATAGGTACCTTCTGAGCTGAGTGCTTTGAGAGGAGAGTTCTTCATTAATTCTGTAAGTAAATCTCTCTTTTGCTGAAAGAAATCAGATAATTGTTGGTACGTGGAATGATCAGTAAGATACTCTGCAATGGCATATTGCACAAAAGAATTAACGCTGAAAACATTCCACTGATGGATGTTTTTGAATTCTGTCATCAAGTGCTCGGGCCCTACACAGTAGCCTAGCTTCCATCCTGTTGCATGCAATGTTTTGCCAAAAGAATAAACGGCCAGGCTCTGTTGAAATAGTTTTTCATACCGTAGAACACTTTGGTGTTCCTGCCCATCGTATATCAGATGTTCATAGACCTCGTCACTAAGCACTAAGATGTTTCTCTCTGCGACTATTTCTTGAAGGGCTAGTAGGTCAGTGGGTTTAAGTGTTTTGCCAGTAGGATTGTGCGGTGTATTGATGATGATCATTCTGGTCTTGCTCGTCACCATTTCTCCTACTACATTCCAGTCTACTTGATAGTCTGGAGACTTCAGTCTATATGCAATCGGTACTCCTCCTGCGATGATGACTGAAGGACGGTAGGAATCATATGCAGGCTCTATTATGATGACCTCGTTACCTGTATGTACAAAAGCTTGTATTGCAGTGAAGAGCGCCTGAGTTGCGCCAGCTGTCACACATATCTCTGTGTCTGGATTGAGCGATTTTTGGTACGTCAGTTTTATCTTATCGGAGATGGCTTGTCTCAATTCCAGTACACCAGGCATAGGGGCATATTGGTTGCGACCAGCTTGAAGATGCTTGGAGACAAGGGCTTGCAGTCTAGGGTCGCAATCGAAATCGGGGTAGCCTTGACCGAGGTTGATGGCTTGGTGTTTTTTTGCAAGTGCAGAGACCTTGGCAAATATGGAGAGGGTTGAGCGAGGCAGTTTGGAATCGAACATGGGCGATTTTGTGTTTATTTCTATTCTTATATTACTTTAGTTCATATGTAATCACGATTGTTTATCTAAGAGCTTAAGGGTTATGTAGTAATGAGTAATCTGAATTTTTTAAGCTGTGCTCGACGGTCAATTATATTATATCTTGAATTTAATAGTTCATCAACTCCGTGATTTTGACCTTAACTTTTTCTGCCGACGGAATCATCGTGTGCTCCAGCACACTATTCAAAGGAATGGCAGGCAAATTTTCAGAACCGATAATCATCACAGGTGCATCCAATGACTCAAAACATTGTTCTTGTATCAGCCCTACCAGACTTCTTCCAAAACTATTATTCACTGGTTCTTCTGTAACTATGAGACAACGATTTGTTTTTTTGACGGAAGTCATAATCGTTGCTTCATCCAGCGGATATATAGTTCTGAGATCTACGATTTCCACTTGCCCTTCATAGGCTTCGCTGGCATTAAGAGACCAGTGCACCCCCATACCATAGGTGACGATGGTCAAGCTCTGCTCAGCGCTGGCTTCTTGGACGACTTTTGCCATTCCTAGCGGAAGAATGTAATCTTCAGCAGGTTCTATTGTTCTTGCTCTATCAGTACCAGTAACCTTGGACCAGTACAGACCTTTGTGTTCCAGTATCACGACAGGATTGGGGTCATGGTAAGCAGCTTTGATAAGGCCTTTCATATCTGCTCCATTGCTGGGGTAAGCGATTTTGATGCCTCTGATATTACTGAGCACTGACTCTACACTACTGGAGTGATAAGGGCCCCCACTTCCATAGGCCCCTATCGGTACACGTAGGATCATACTGACGGGCCACTTTCCTTCAGAGAGATAACAAGATCGACTGACTTCTGTAAACAATTGATTCAGTCCTGGCCAGATATAATCGGCAAATTGCACCTCGACAATAGGCTTTAATCCGACAGCTGACATGCCCACCGTAGAGCCCACGATAAAGGCTTCCTGTATCGGTGTATTGAATACTCTCTCATCACCAAACTTCTGTGCAAGTGTCGCCGCTTCCCTGAAGACACCTCCTAGTCGCTTGCCTACATCCTGCCCATAGAGGAGACAACCCTTGTCAGCCCGCATCAGCTCTTCCACGGCTTTCAGGGCACAGTCGACCATGACAACTTCTTCTCCACCTTCAGGTGTTCTGGTTCCAGTTTCTTCTGTTATGGCAGTGGGTGCAAAATCATGCGAGAAGAGATCACTCGGTAAAGGATCAGCAGCAACCTTTGCTAATTCAAAATCCGCTTCCACTAATTTGACAGCTGCGGCTTCGATTGCGTTTATTTCTTTATTTGAGAATCCTGCCTCGGAGAGTTGTTCTTTGAGAATCGGATAAGGATCTCTGGTTCTGGCTTCATCCAGGTCGTCTCTATACCATTCCATTCTGACGCCGGAGGTGTGATGATTGAGCAGAGGAACCTTAGCATGTAGGAGATAAGGCTTCCTCTCATTTCTAATGTACTTTATGGCTTTGGTGACAGCTTTGTAGCTGGTAGAGAAATCGGACCCGTTGATGCTGGCGGCCTTGATTCCTTTGAATCCTTGGATGTACTCATAGGCATCTTGAGCTCTGGTTTCTTCTGCATTGGCTGAGATGTCCCAGCCATTATCTTGGATCAGGTATAGGATGGGCAGTTGCTTCAAGGCAGCCATCTGGAATGCCTCTGCTACTTCTCCTTCGGTCACTGAAGCATCGCCCAGTGAGCAGACCGTTATGGGCATGTCACCGATATCCAGTCCGAGTAGTTCTTTGTACTGTATGCCCATCGCAACTCCAGTGGCGGGGATGGCTTGCATGCCCGTCGCTGACGAGTTATGGGGAATCTTGGGTTTGTCGTCATCTTTGAGGCTTGGATGGGAGTAGTAGGATCGACCTCCTGAAAAAGGGTCATCTTTCTTGGCCATCAGCTGGAGCATCAGATCATAGGGTCTCATTCCTATGCCTAGCAGGATAGAGTCGTCCCTATAGTAGGGGAACACATAGTCTTGAGGCAATAATTGCAAGGCTGTAGCCAATTGTATGGCCTCGTGACCACGAGAAGTGGCATGCACATATTTCGATACGAGCTTCATATTGGCTTCGTAGTGCTCTGTCATGGCTTTGGCTTGGCAGAGTAGGGAGAAGCCATTTTTCAGAGTTGCTTTAGCTAGCTTGGACCTGGTTTTGGACCTTGATTTGGGTTCTTTAGTTTTCACAGACTAAATATACGATACTGAGAGGAGTCTGCTATATAATTAATGACATCTCCGTTGAGCAGTAATGAAGACAGCATTTGGATAATAGCTTATATTGTACCCATCATCAAGTTATCAGAAATCACCAATTATGGAAAGCAAGGCTAGACAAGTTTACAACAAGATGATGTCCAGAGATTATTGCAGTCAATGGATGGGTATAGAAGTACTCATCATAGAAGAAGGGCATTGCAAGATCAAGATGATTGTGAAAAAAGAAATGCTTAATGGATATGGCATACTGCATGGAGGCATTGCTTATGCTTTTGCAGATAGTGCCTTTGCTTTTGCATCCAACTCTTATGGTAGAATAGCGGTATCCATCAATGGTGCTATGTCGTATAGTAAGTCAGCTAAAGAAGGGGAAGTGCTATTTGCAGAAGCCAGAGCTTTGAATGTCAGTTATAAGACAGCTGAATTTGATGTGGATGTGTCTTCTGCAGCAGGGGAAGTTTATTATAGATTCAGAGGGACAGTGTACAGGAAAAGTGAAGAGGTGCTAGAGGTTTAGAAGCAAGAATGAAACGTACTGATGCACGACGGTGCTCATCACTTTATGAAGGTCATTAATATTTTTGAATCTTGAAGCCCAACACTAGTTGGACATTGATATTTTTGTATTGGTTACCGCTTCCAGATTCAGCAATATTAGTCAGGCCTTTGTTGAGGGTGGCTCTCAGCCAATATTGCTTGTAAGCGATTTTCCCACCTATTACATAACCGTAATCAAATGGCTGGTGAGGTTTCATTTTGAATTCCTGTAGCTGTATGTCATTGTAAGTATCCAATAATTTAAATGCAGCATCAGCACCTATAATTACATTGAACTTATTGATAAAAGGAAATTCAAGGGTCGGTACAAAATCCAGATAATGGATTCTCAAATTAGAATTAGCCTGCGGTATGAAAGTACCATCATCTATGTAGGCACCTTTGATCCTAAAACCTTTTACAGAATATTGTAATTCTATAATAGCTTTTAGTTTGGATTCTCCACCGAATTGTCTACCCAGGGTAATTGCCGGACTAGAACTATATCTATGCTCCAGAGGCAAGTCTGAGTCATAGACTGAACTGAAGTTAACACCTAGGCCAATGAAAGATTGCCCTTGTGAAGCTGAGTACAGCAACATAAGGGCAATCATGATAAGTAGTATGCGTTGGGTCTTCATAATTGTGATCGTAAATTAGATATAACTGAAAAACCAGTAGCTTATTATCTAGTCACACAATTCATTCGGATTAAATTTTCCAAATGTGAAGATTGACTCTGAGTAATCTCTGTTTAAGATTTTGTAACAGTGAATGCTTGAGCCAAGTTATCTGATAATTGATTAATATTTCTGAGAGCTGCATCAGATAGTGAAGCATGGATAGTAGGCATTGCTTCCATATCATAGATTTCTCCGTTATTGGAAAAAACTTTTTCCAAGTCCAATACCATCTCAATGGAATTATTACCATCCACATCGATAACCAAATTCCTCAAAGCACTTTCCGTACCGAGATGCAAGACTACATTTTCACCATTCTCATAATCACCGTCTTCATCAAAATCCATGTTACCCTCTATCTTGAAGTAAATGTAACTTTCCCAGTTAGGCCAATACTCAGACGCCTTGGACAGGTCGTTGCTGGAGTTATAATCAGCAGGTAGCGTATTATTCTGCTCATCTGTAATGCCAATATTGAAAGTCAGAGCATCAAAGTCCTTGACACCAGTTTCTGGCAGGGAAAAATCAAATCCATTCTGAGCCTCATCCAGATCACTATGGGCATCTCCTAGACTAAAGAAAACAACATCCTTGATCTCCGTTGTTGCACCGTCTTTCACAAGGCCTATCTCCGAGAAATAGCCTTTGACATCCGTGATTCTGAAAGTCCTGCCGTCAGGGTAAGTTAAAGCATCGTACATGACAAGCGGATCATCACCATATTGCATTTTAATATTCAAATCTACATCCGTGTTATTGTCTCCATCATCACCACAACCAACTAGACCAATGAGGCACACAAAGGCGAAATAAAAACTAAATCTTTTCATAGGAATCATCTTTTAATTATGTCAAATTTTAATGTCAATTAAACCCAAAATTATCTCTAATTGTTGTTTGCTACAACAACAAAATGCCCCTAGTCGTATAGAGTGTCAGTTCCAACACATACTTACACAAAAATGGCTGTTGTATTTTTTCTTTCTGAAAGAGAGAATTTTGACTCCACTTTTCCGATGTGGGGTATGACGGACAGTTTATCGAGGATGAACTGATTATACGCTTCTATGTCAGCAAGTATCAGCTTCAGTATGAAATCGGCATTACCAGTGATATGGTGACACTCTATCACCTCTGGATAAGCTGTAATGTTATCTACAAACTCATTGATGGCGACCTTTCCATGTTCTTTGATGGAAATATTGATGAAAACGGTCAGACTCTTTCCTACTAGCTTGGGCTCTAACAGAGCGACGTATTGCTTTATCACACCTGCTTTTTCCAGCTTTTTCATCCTGTCGAAGATAGGAGTGGTCGAGAGATTGAGCTGCTTGGCCACTTCTTTGATGGTTGTACGGGAATTCTCTTGTAGGATATTAAGTATGGCTTTGTCTGTTTTATCGAGAGGGTAGCTCATTTGGGTAATATTATTCTAATTTTCAATTGTTTAAGAGATTATTATAGCCCAATATAGCCATATGAGGTATTATTTTGATTGTCATTCGTAATAAAATAATTGTCATCTGACTACTCATAATCTGCTGAGGTTATTGATTATTTTTATTTACAATAAAAGCACTATTCGGGTAAGCGTATTGTACGGACAGGGCCATTATACTTTAAAACAAACATTATGAAGAATTCCATTTTCTTATTTTTTACAATCTTGCTACTAGCCTTACCGGGTTGCAGGGAGGACAGTATTATAGATGTCGATATGACTGAGACAACCATAGATCAGTCGACCTCTCATACGGTTAATCTTAAAGGAAGAGTCGTAGATGAGGTGGGCGAAGGCATCGCCAATGCAACTGTTATTATTGCTAACAGTGAGTATCTCACAGATTCTTATGGTTTTTATTCTGTTTCCGGAGTTAAGGCCCCATCCACAGGTCTTTATGTCAAAGTACTGAAGACAGGTTATTTTGTAGGGGGTACTCAGGTCTTTCCTAGAAAAGAGAATACTGTGCTCGATCTGGAAGCTTATGTAACACTAGCCATACAGCAAGCTCCAGAACTTTTTAAATCGGCAACTGGTATTGATGTAATGCTCGCTGACGACGTTAAGATTGTCATCCCATCCAACGCTATCACAAAAGATGGTGACCCATATGATGGTACTGTTGAGATGCATGTCAAGTGGCTCAACCCCGCCGCTGCAACGACTCGAGACTTGATGCCTGGAGCTCTACTTGGTTTGAATGAACAAGGCGATAGACAGATGCTCAGGACTTTCGGAATGATAGGTGTAGAGCTCAGCGACCCTAGCGGTGCAGAGCTGAATATAGCTGCGGGTCAGATTGCCAAGCTTGAATTTCCGTTACCTACTGAGGTAGCATCAGATGCACCCCAAAGCATCCCACTTTGGCATTTTAATGAAACTACTGGTGTATGGGAAGAAGAGGGCTCTGCGGTCAGAAGTGGTGATGTCTATAGCGCTGAAGTTTCGCATTTCAGTTGGTGGAATTGCGATATACCTTTTGACTTGACGGAGTTATGTATCACTTTTGTGGATAGCCGTGGTGGTCTAGTCATGAATACCTCATTTTGTCTGGAATGTGATAATCTTGGGCTGGCATGTGCTGATATCAATAATGATAATACCATCTGTAATCTAGCTCCTATGAATGAGTTGTTGACTCTCACAATGCAAGACAATTGTGGTGCAGTATATTATACGCAAGACATCGGTCCATTCACAACTGATCAGTCAGCAATTACGGTTGTTGTAAATTATCCGCCTAATTATGAAACGATTAATATCAGTGGATTAGTTTCTGATTGTGATGGGTCGCTCGTAGAAGAGGGGTTTGTGATTGCGGAGACCAATTCAGGAACCTTCTATGATTATTATTTGACAAATGGTGAATACTCCATTGATTATTTATTATGCTCTGAGAATGATCTTGAAGTCACTCTTACTGGAACGGATCTGATAGAATTACAACAAGGTGAAAGTCAGATTACCATCGACCCTAATCAGAATGATTACACTCAGAATCTTAATGCCTGCGGTAGCAGTCTCGATTCTTACATCATTATTAGAAATACGGATACTGGTGCTATACAAGTTCTAGATAGTTGCACTGTCAAGTCTACTGCAGTAGAGACTTTGATCCTAGGCGTTGAAGGTAGTACCACACCATTATTAATGGGTATTAAAGGCTTTGCTCCTGGTGATTTTGTTGGAAATGTATTCTATACAGGTAGTAATTCTGACTTTTCTTTATTTGATAATTCTGACATTGATTTGACAGAATTTGAAGTTATCAGATATGATAATGTCGGTGGTTATGTTACAGGAACTTTTAGTTTCAATGGTATCATAACTGGAGAGTTCGTAGGAGAACGCGTACAGTAAAAAGTAATTCTTGGAAAATTTATCTGATAAGTATCTAATAATGGCATGTAAGCGGATGAACCGAAAAGCGCAAAAAGCGTTATTCGACCGTTACAATGGACGCCTTTACGCAGTCGCTTATCAGTACAGTAATATAGCAGAGAACGCCAAGGAGCTCGTGCAAGAATCATGGATAGAAATTTTCAGGAGCTTGCAGAATTACAGTGATCAGGGAAAGTTGTACGGATGGATGAAAACCATTCTCATCAGATTGGCTTGGAAGAAGATCAAGCAAGTAAAACCTGATGTGGAAATAACTTTTGATTTGGCGCACACTGTTGACGGTCAGCAGCAATTGATGGAGCATATGACTTGTATGGAGATCTTGGATTTGTTGGAATATATACCCACTCAGTCAAGAATAGTGTTTAAGTTATTTGTCTTAGATGAATACAGGCATAAGGAAATTGCAGCACAACTGGGCATTACAGAATCCACTTCCAGAGCGCATCTCACGAAGGCCAGAAAAATTTTGAAGGAAAAATATTTTGCATTGAATAAAATTTCTCAATGATGGATTATAAAGATTTTGAAAATAAGATGCAAGAATATTTTCAGCAGTTTTCTCCTGAGGTGAATGAGGAAGCCATCTGGGCAGCAGTGGAAGAGCAATTACCTGAACGCAAGAAAAGTAATTATCTCCTTTTATTTCTTATGTTAGGTACTGTGATTATGGTAGGTTGGTTAGGGAATTCTTTTATGGATAAAAACAGTGAATTCGAACAAATTTCTATTAACTCTGAAGTGCTGCAGCCAACGATTAATGCTCAAACTTCTGAAGGCGTATTAGTTTCTGAAGAAATTATTATTCATAAAGAAGTTAGTATTTCAGGTACAGAAAAACCAGTTCTAGACCAAGTACAAGAAGAGCTGCATGCAAAGACAGTAATGGCGGAAACAGTGGCTGGGCTTTCAAGAGTAAGGATAGATTCTGTGACAGAAGAGACTGAAGTTTATCTTCGTGATCAAACTGTTATTAGTTCGCAATTAGCTGATATTCAGGCAAATAGGATTTCTGAAGCAGGGATGGAAAATGTCAGGTCTGAATTTAGGGAGCCTATGAAGCCAGTTTTGCAAGGGTTAGGAGCTCAATCTGAAAAAGAAGTTACAGATGAAAAAAAAGAATTCCAAGGACCAGAAATTGATGTAGCGGAAATTGAGGAAAAAAGTCTACCAGTTCAAGAGGCTCAGCTTATTCTTGTTGAAACGGAAGAGGAGAGCCACATCGAAGATTTTAATACACTTCAAGTGGAAGATGTTGTAGAGGAAGCTGCGGAAAAGAGCAATAAATTTTCTTTCAAGCTCGGTGGCTCTTATTCCACAGTGATGACTTCATATACTGCTGATGGGCCAGGTGATCAATTGATGGCACTTAGTCAAAGTATAGAGCGGCCATTGGAATCTTTGCGAGGAGATTTGCAATCTAGAATCAAGTTGGGTAAGCACTGGCAAGTAGGTGTTGGAATAAGTTTTTCCAGACTTACTGAATCGGCTATTCATGGTATGAGAGCTAGTGATACTAATACGATTGAGATGATGGAAGGTACGACACATACATCCAGCACAGTGATAAGAGAAACGACATCCAAGGTTCAGCGATTCAGAATTTATGATCGATTGTCACTACCATTGTCTGTTATCTATAGCGGAGATTTTACTGACCGCATTGGGTATGAATTGGAAGGAGGATTTGTTTTGGGTATGTGGTCCAGATTTCAGGGTTACGAATTGAATCTTGATGGAACAGAGTATGATCTAGATTCCGATATGGAGGAAAGAGTTAATAGTGAAAATGTTAATGAATTACTTTTCGGTGGGCGATTGACTTATGAATTTTCTAATAAGTTGAAGGTCTATGGTGGAGTGGTGTATAGCTATGGTTTATCCAATGTGTATGCATCAGATTATTTAATTACTAAAAGATATGACCTGCTAGGTTTAAGTGGAGGTCTCATTTACAACATTAATAAAAATTAAAAATCATAATATGAAATATTTCTATACTTCCGTGTTACTGACACTGATGCATTTTCTTGCTGCGCAGACAGTCGGTACTCCTGAAATAATTATAAGCCAAGGCCCTTGTCAGGGTTATGAGCTCAGTCTTAATAATACTGAACTAGTCGACCTGGGTTGTAGTTATGCACCGCAGAATGATGTGGCTTTAAATGCTATAAATTCTTTGGATTTCATCAATGTCTCTGATTTTTTCAATGGCATTACCACCGTTGATCTAGTAGAGTTGATGAAAGTAATTTATGGAATTTATGATGATCCGTACATGTCTTTAGTTTCAGATTTTAATCAAGATGGAGCTGCAGGTACTGATGACCTGATACTTATGAGAAGACTAATATTAGGAATACAAACTTCTGTAGACTGGCAGACGTTCTATATGGTGGATGCTAATCATGTGATTCCTGAAATAGATCCTTTTGATATTCAGGTTGATTATTCTAATTATACTTTTGATCAGTCGCAAGTTGTAAACGATCAGCTCATGGTCAGGACTATTCGAATAGGTGATTTAAATATGGATGCTGAGTTCAGGGATGATGATGTACTGGAGAAGAGAAGCAAGACAAGCATTGATTTTGATAATGTGATGCTGGAAACTGGTAAGCAATATGAAGTACCTTTCTCAGTTGATCATATTGATGATATATATGGCTTGACTATGAAGTTGGATACAGAAAATTTAACTGTTGAATCATTAAACTCTAATTACTCAGGTTTGGATATGATGACTCATATTACGGATGAATCATTCTCTATTTCCTATGCTACGCTTACTGATAGAAGGGAGGTGGAATTTCAACTTAAGTTTACGGCTAATGCCGATGGACCGCTTAGTTCATTCATAGGATTAAATGAAGATTTCTATTCTGAATTAGTTGATGCTAATGGCGAGGAGCTAGAATTGGAATTAGTTGCAAAGACAACTAATACAACTGATTTGGAAAAAATAGTATCCATAGCACCTAATCCAAGTTCAGGCCTATTGAATCTAAACTTCGAAGCTGCTCAACTGAGAACAGTTGACATATATGATGATACTGGCCGACAAGTCTTAAGTAAAGACCTATCAGACCAAAAAAATGAACTGAATCTGGACATGCAAGCAGGACTGTATCTTATGACCATACAGACTGGGCAGAATCAGACAACTCATAGAATAATATTGAAATAAAATTTCATTCCAACTTCCATTAGTTACGTTTAATAGTCAGTTGGTAATCGAGGCTCCTGCTTATAGTAGGAGCCTTTTTTAGGTTTTGTTGAAAATAGTTTTACCAACTTGCTTCTTTAAGATCAGAATTATCTTTTTATGTATTTGCCACTTTTCATCCTGAATTTCCAAGCTAATAGCCAAGTAATTATTAAGTAGAGCTTATGAGGGATAACAACAGCAGTCTTAGCAAGAATGTGATGCCTCCGCTATGTTTCACTGCAGAATGATAAGAAATAATTCAGTTTTCCCTATGTAATTAATCACCGGCAGTAATAATTTTACCTTTTTTCGTGAATTTAGGGTATAAATATACCCTCTATTACTTTTTACGCTAGTATTGATAATTATATTCTGTATTTATCTGAATTTTTAGAATATTGATATGTCCACCCATATTTGATTGTATCTTTATCGCACAACTAGAGATATAGCTATGAGTAGAATCACAGAACTGAATATAGACCAGATCAAGGACTCTGATCTTTTAAAAGGGTTTGATTTTGAAAAGTATAATGACGGAGATAGGGAGCGCTGGAAGGCTTTGCTGGATGGTGTGATTGTAGCTCAAAATGGTGTCGCCTGTAATTCATATGCTCAAGGAATGTCCATACTGGGAAACAACTTTTCTGAATTGCCTAATCTCGAAGAGCTTAATCATAAGCTGGAACAACAGACGGGCTGGAGAGTGATGGCTGTCAATGGACTTTTGCCTTGCGAGGATTTTTATAAGTTACTTTCCAGGAAAATCTTTCCATCGGCCACGTTTGTGAGAGATTGGCATTCTCAGGCTTTTACAGGATATCCGGATATCTTCCATGATGTAGTGGGGCACTTGCCTTTATTCTTTGATCAAAAATTCTCAGATTTTGTCTCTAAATCATCTGGTGTCATATATCAGATTCTCAGAAATACACCTGATGGGACAGCAGCGAAAGAGCAATTAATTCAGAGTTTCAGTCGCTATGGTTGGTTCACTTGGGAGGCAGGATTAATTATGGAGCAAGGGGAAGCCAAAGCTTATGGAGGGGCGATATTATCCTCTTCTGGAGAGACACAAAATTTACAAGAAAGCGGATATGATAAGTTTGACCTGATGGAGGTCTTTAATCAGCCGTACACAGACAAGGAATTCAGTTGCCGCTACTTCGTGATAGATTCTTATGATGATCTTTTTGCTAGTTTAGAGGCTATTAAGACAAAGCACGGAATCACTGATTCCATTAATTAAGATCAATACCTATGTGGGAAGAAAGAGAAAATGCCTTGCATGCCACTTTCGAGTTCAAAGACTTCATAGAAGCTTTTGGATTTATGACGGCTGTTGCAATGCTAGCAGAAAAACAGAATCATCATCCGGAATGGAGTAATGTATGGAACAAGGTGAACATCAAACTCACAACGCATGACGCGGGAAATACGATTACAGAAAAGGACAGAAAATTGGCAGCAGCCATCACGGATTTAATATCTAGTTAGATGGGTATTTACATAGATGACATGGATCTCGTGCGGATGGCCATCGGCATTTTCTGGACATTGTTATTCTTGCAATCTGGTTTTGATAAACTATTAGATTGGAATGGAAATATTGATTGGCTCAAGGGGCATTTTGAAAAGTCGATACTGGGTGGAATGGTTATTCCGATGGTAGCTATTCTGGCTCTAGTGGAAATCATTGCTGGCCTCTTGTGTGCAGCAGGTATTGTTCAGATTTTACTTTCTGGAAAAACTTACTGGTTGGCCATAGGGATGCTTGCTTCTCTTGTTTCACTATTGATGTTGTTTTTTGGTCAGCGTCTCGCCAAGGATTATGAAGGCGCAAAAACGATAGCCATATATTTTGGCGTTGCACTTATAAGTATAATGTTGATAAAGTAAATGAAAACGAAATCCCCAATAAACATTTTCAAGGAAAGTCTATTACCCAAAGGTGGCGCTTACAAAGGCGGTAAGACAACAAGTGAAGTCTTAGCCAAAATCGGTAAGAAAAAGATATACAAACTCTCATCCAATGAGAATTACCTTGGCAGTTCCCCTAAAGCCCTAAAAGCAATAAAAAATTCAGTATCGTCCCTTTCCTTATATCCGGAGAGAACAGATGCAACATTGAGAACGGAACTGGCAAAATTCTATGGTGGCATTTTCAAACCAGAACAGTTTTTATCTGATAACTCTGGAGTCGCCTTATTGGAAATGATAGAAAGGGCTTTTCTGAGTCCCGGCCATGAGATCATCATTTGTAATCCTGCCTTCAAGCCCTATCATATGTTTGCAAAGAAATTGGGTGCTGGAGTAGTCGATGTGCCTCTCAAAGGCAGAAATTATTTACTGGATATTCCAGGTATATTAAAAGCCATCAACAAGAAAACAAGATTGCTTTTTCTCTGCAGTCCCAACAATCCCACAGGCACCCATATCCCAAAGGCACAGCTCGACGAACTCCTGCCGCAATTGCCAGGACACGTAGTGACCGTTTATGATGAAGTCTATTATCAATACGCAGATGCTGAAGATTACACGACGGCCTTGCCTTATGTAGATGCCGGACTGAATGTCATTGCCGTTAATAGTTTTTCCAAAGCTTATGGTCTAGCGGGTATGCGTATCGGTTATGGCTATACGACTCCAGAACTGGCGCAATACATCTCACAAGTAAGAATACCTTTCCACATAAATACACTGGCCATGGAAGCCGCCAAAGCTGCGCTCCAAGATAAGGCCTTCATCAAAAAGACAGTAGATCTCGTAAGAACAGAAAAAGAATATATCTATAGTCGACTCGATAAGTTGCCGATTAAATATCTGAAGACACAAGCCAATTTCATCACGCTTAAGCCTAAGATGAATGATAAGAAACTTGAGGAAGCAATGCTACTCAAAGGCATTATGGTTCGTCCCGTGGCCAACTTTGGTGCGCCGGGTTGTGTCAGAGTGACTATCGGTGATAGGGAAGCTAATCAAGCTTATCTGCGGTCTTTGAAGAAAGTGTTAGCTAATGGTTAGTAGTTAGTGATCAGTAACTAGTAGATAGCTTGACTAGTAATGAGTTTCTAATGGTTATTAATTAGTGTCAGGTGAGTAGTGAATAGTAAGTGGGCTCTGAAACTGGTGATTAGTGATGGATAATTGTGATTTGTGAAAAGCTGACTATCGCTCTAAGAAAAATTAATACGAAAAAATGAAAGAAGAATTAACAGGGGGACAAGCGGCAGTGCGATCATTGATTAAGGCTGGGGTAAAACAGATATATGGCTTGCCAGGTGTACAAAATGATTGGTTATATAATGCGTTGTATGATTATAGGGACGAGATAAAAGTTCTTCATACTCGTCATGAGCAAGGTGCAGGCTACATGGCACTGGGACATTTTTTGGCAACAGGAGAGCAAGCTGTTTATAATATAGTGCCGGGTCCAGGATTTCTTAATAGTTGCGGAGCACTTGCTACCATATGGGGATTGAATGCCAAAGTGCTCTGTCTTGTAGGGCAGATTCCTAAGAAAGTACAAGGAAAAAATCTAGGTGTTTTGCATGAAATCCCTGATCAAATGGGCATTATGCAGCGCCTTACCAAATGGGCAGCCAAAGTGGATTCTCCAGACGCTGCTCCGATGGTTATTGCAGAGGCTTTTGAGCAATTGCACTCTGGCAGGCCTAGACCTGTAGGTGTTGAGATTCCGATGGATGTACTCTCAGCCAGAGAGGTCGTTTCTTTTGAGAAATTCGATATCATACCAGACGTCGAGCAGGTATCAGAATCGGAATTGCAAACAGCAGCAGCCCTGATAGCTCAAGCTAAAAATCCATTGGTTTTTGTCGCGAGTGGAGCCATGCATGCTTCAGAGGAGGTCACGGCTTTTGTGGAACATCTACAAGCGCCTGTGTTTGCATATAGAACTGGAAAGGGTATTGTTGCCAGTTCTCATTATCTCAGTTACCCTGTGCCTGCGGCGCATAGCTTATGGGCAGATTGCGATCTATGCATTGCCATAGGGTCTCATGTCCGGATGCCGCTGATGAAGTGGGGACAGGATGATGACTTGAAATTTCTGTCAATCAACATTGATCCTGAGGCACATCATAGAATGCGAAAAGCAGATGTCGCACTGACAGGTGATTCAAAAGCAGTGGTGGCGGCATTGAATAAAATCCTTACTCAAACAACTGAGCCAAGACCTAGCAAAGAGTCAGAAATGAAAACTTTTGCTGCAGGGTGGGAGGAACAGACCGCTTACCTGGAACCGCAGAAATCTTATCTTAAAATGATAAGAGAAGAATTACCAGCTGATGGCATACTGGTGGATGAACTGACTCAGGTGGGATTTGCGAGTAGGATAGTGTGGGATACGGATCAGCCGAGGACTTATCTGTGTACGGGACACATGGGCACTTTGGGATGGGGTTTTCAAACAGCTCTGGGTGCCAAAGCTGCTCGGCCTGATGCGATGGTGATTGCGTTGGCGGGGGATGGTGGTTTCATGTTCGGAGTGCAAGAGTTGGCGACGGCTGTTCAGCATAAGCTCGGTGTCATTGTCTTGCTGTTCAATAATAATCTGTTCGGTAACGTGAGGAGTATGCAAGAAAACCTATATGATAATAGAATTATTGCAACTGATTTACACAATCCTGATTTCGTCAAGATGGCTGAAGCTTTTGGAGCGCATGCGGCTCAGGCGAATAGTATGGATGAACTGAGAACTGCAATACGAGCAGCGAAAGGAAGAGAGTTGCCTACTGTGATAGAGATTCCTGTGGGGAATGACTGGCCTAGCACTAATAGGTTTAAGGCGCTGGCGAAAGTTAGGTAGTGTGCCCTTCGGGCAGTTGAGTGATTGGGTGGTTATGTGATTGATTCAAATTTAAATGAAATTGAAAAGAGTTCCGATCATATTATTTGCAGTTGCACTTTGTTTTTTTTGCAGCAATTGCAAATTTATACATAGAGCTGCTTCACTTGAGCAATTCCTTTTAAACATAGAAAGCGATCTAGCTGAAGAGCAATGTCCAGAATTTCAAATCAGTGATTTGTAGAAGCATTATAAATCTTATGAGTCCGATAGGCATAGAGCAAGGATAGAAACTATACAAGATGCAATTCTCAAAATTAATAATGTAGAGAAAGGAGCAAATAGGAATGATACCGAGATTGTAGATATTTTAAGAGCACCTGACTGTAATAATCTCAATAGGGATTGCTATAAGTATGCACATCTGTCTACGTATCTTGATGTGATATTAATTACAGATGAAAATAAAACAAGAGACATCACTGAGGCATTGGGAATTTGGAAAGCAAATGGATACTATTGTTATTTTCCTGAGAAAGAACTGTATGCTTTGTTTGAGAGGTATCTTTACATCCAGAATACTCATATTTCCCAGGTGAAAAATCTATGTATCGAATTGGACGAGATTGCAAAGAGTTTTCTACTTGATAGCTACAATGATGATTCCAATAAAGATCAATCCATAGATTTGAAAATAGCTGATTGTAAATCTCGATCTTGGGCCGATATTTACAAAAGCATTAAATAAAAGTTTTGAAAATAGGAATCATATCAGATATACACGAGAACTTTCATAACCTCATCAGGTCATTGGAGGAAATGGAAAAGAGAGGTGTCGAGCAGATACTCTGTCTTGGTGATCTCATGAATGCTGGCATTGCAAAAATTTTAGCACATCAGTCTCTTCCCACCTTTCTCATATGGGGTAACAACGATGGTGAGAAAGTTGATATCGTCAAAGCTTCCTATAGAGAGGGTAGCCAACTTACGGTCAGTCTTAATACGTATGATTTTTTGGAACTGGGTGGTAAGCAAATTTTTATTTCTCACTATGATGATCTGGCTCACCCGATGGCTGAGTCAGGCAGATTTGACGCAGTATTTTTTGGACATACTCATTTAGTCAGTAAGGAGAAAGTCAATGAATGTCATGTCGTCAATCCAGGAGAGTTATGTGCCCAGAAATCAGGTAATTGTACGATGGCTATATATGATACGAGCAGTGATGTAGTAGAGCTTATTACTTTGGATAATACCATTAGTCTGAAGTCTGATTACGTAGATGAGTATTTCAGCGATAATATGGATCGCCTAAGTTTCAGATCTAAAGACTCTTTTAAAAATTCTTAATTAGCGACTGTGAAAATTCTCAATAATTATATTCCGACAACCAGCCCTGTTTTTCAAAAACTGGAAGAGGTTGCGAGTTCTTCTGACATCGTTATATTCAGTGGTTTGCCGGGTGTGGGCAAGAGTTTGTACATCAGAGAGTTTCAGCTGATCTGTAAGAGTCTGGAACGTCCTGTGGATGTTATCCAGTGGGATGTGGCTCGTAAAGCATTTGAGACAGATTACATTCAAGGACATTATCCGATGGGAGAAGGGACGGTGCACGATGGACTCAAATTAATTGCAGGTAGTTGGTTATTGGATGAAGTCAGATTATGGGCAGAGCAATATATGGAGTCAGATCGATTGATGCTGATAGAAGCACCGCTGGTCGGACATAGATTCATAGAGTTGGTCAAGAAAAATAGTGATACAGAGTTGGAAGAAATCTTAGTATCGCAGAGAACTAAAGTCGTAGTGCCCATTCCTTCTACTGAGGTAAGAGTAGAGATAGAAGCAGAACGAGCCAGGCAAGTTAAGGAACAAGCCAAAGTATGGTCCGGTGCTAAGCCTTCTGTAATGCTGATGTTATGGAAAATGACTTGTGAAATAGCCAATGAATTTGGTAAAAAAATCGATCTTTCCGGACAACCTCCATATGACCCGGAGGTATATGATTATGTATACTCAAGAATCTTGAAGCATCGCAATTATGTGCCGCTGATAATAGATGAATTATTCGAGGTTCCGACTACGGATGAAGCTGAGTTGCATAATGAGCATTCTCTACAAGCTGATCAAGAAACAGCAAATCATTATGGTAGATTAGTTATTGAAAATGTGGCCAAGGCGAAAGTTAAAGCCATAGTTGACGAATGGTATAGGACCTGATCTGAGCTCGATAGTCAGAGAATGTCTAGATATTGGCCTTGACAAGTTCTAGGAGTAGCGCTCTAGCCTTTCTTTTTGACTCGCTTTGCCTTTTCTAAATAGAACTTCCAGCTTTTCGGATTGTAGCCTGTCCATATGGTGAAAACAATCGTAATCTACAGAGGCTATGGATCAACCTTCGATTAAGCGCTTATCCACCGCATATGCCCACAGCAGTTCTACGTGTTCGTGTCTGTGATCCAATTTACTTATAAATATAGGATTCGACAGTGGCTTTATCTCCTTCTAGTACTTGGAAAAAGACTTCGTTATGTTAGATGAGAAAGCCGGAGAGATTGTCCAAAGTATTGAAAATCATTGTAGAACAAACAAATTCAAACAGCTCTTCTTCAGTCAATCGTTGAGTATTGATCGAGCAGTATGTTAAATGGAAAGTGTATTACAAGGTGTTTGTTGGTTATCGGAACATAGTTTGCCAGAGCACTTCATTATGAATTCCAGCTTTGATAAAGCAAGTTCATTATGAATAGAAACTGACATAAAGCAATTGCTTAAACTTTTAACATTCTATCATTCAGACGACTAGTAATACTTTTCATAGATTTGCTTACGCTATCAAACCTTACCTATGGACATCAATAAACTTGCAGTGACTCTGGATACTGCGGCGCATACAGCCACTCCCACCCCTCAATTGTCGGATTCTGAATCACTGAGCCTTGAGGATGCTTATAAGGTTCAGCAACTTTCAGTCGAACGTCGAATGAAACAACGCGGAGAAAAGCTGACTGGTGTAAAGATGGGATTTACGAGTAAAGCCAAAATGGAGCAAATGGGAGTACACGACCTCATTTGGGGTAGATTGACCGATGGTATGTTCTATGAAGCTGGAAGCCAACTCAAAAAAGCTGACTTCATTCATCCGAGAGCAGAACCGGAAATCGCATTCAGGCTGGCAAAAACCATTGATAAAGAGCTGACACTTACAGAGATCAAGGATTATGTGGACGGTGTAGCTGTGGCCTTGGAGATTATCGACTCGCGATATAAGGATTTCAAATTTTCACTGGAAGAAGTTGTAGCTGACAATTGCTCTTCCGCCGGCTATAGCCTAGGAGAGTGGAAAAGTGTGGATGTGTCTGTAGAGAATATACTCATGTCAATGGTCAGTGATGACGTGATCGTCAGTAACGGCAACTCTTCTGCGATATTAGGCAATCCCTGGGAAGCTTTGGTGGCAGCTACTCGGCTAGCTGCAACCAATAATCAGATTCTAGAGGCAGGTACCATAGTGCTTGCTGGTGCAGCCACTGCAGCCAAGCACATCAAAAAGGATGAAACGATTTCTGCCCATGCGGATGGCTTAGGTTCTGTATATTTGGACATCGTATAATTCCAGCCCGGACTTGCTTAAGAGTGCTATTCGCCTCTAGCTTCTGGGAATGGTCATTGTTCAGTACCCAGATCAATTTATGGTTAACATATCCAATTACATAGCAGGAGCCTTCCACAAGCCGGCATCTGGAGAGTACCTTCCTGTCTATGATCCCTCTGTCGGAAAAGTCTATGCTCAAGCGCCCGACTCTACAACTCATGAAGTGCAATCAGCTTATGAAGCCGCAGCTGCCGCATTTCCCATATGGTCTGGTTACAGTACCAATAAAAGAAGCGAGATCCTGCTCCGAATAGCAGACTTGATAGATGCGAATCTGGAAAAACTAGCACAGGCAGAATCCAAGGATAATGGTAAACCCATAGAATTGGCCAAGCGAGTGGATATTCCCAGAGCTTCCGCCAATATGAGATTTTTTGCTCAGGCCATCACACAATTCTCTAGTGAGTCGCATGAAATGACCGATGCCATTAATTACACCTTGAGACAAGCTATGGGAGTGGTAGGCACGATTTCTCCTTGGAATTTACCTTTGTACTTGTTTACTTGGAAAATTGCTCCGGCTCTGGCAGCGGGTAACACAGTCATAGCCAAGCCCTCTGAAGTGACACCGATGTCGGCTTTTTTATTATCAGAAATATGCATTGAAGCGGGCTTGCCACCCGGTGTTCTCAATGTCATCCATGGTGACGGGATCAAAGTAGGTGCCGAGATCGTCAAGCACCCACAGATCAAGGCTATATCATTTACAGGTAGCACGAGGGTGGGAGAGGAGATCGCCAGAGTCGCAGCACCGATGTTCAAGAAGATATCCTTGGAAATGGGTGGTAAAAATCCCAATATCATTTTCGCAGATTGTGATTATGACAGAATGTTGAAGACTACCGTCAATTCTTCTTTTGCTAATCAAGGCCAGATCTGCTTGTGCGGTTCTAGAATATTAGTAGAGCAGAGAATCTATGAGAAATTTAAAAAGGACTTTGTCGCACTAACCAAGACCCGAAAAGTAGGTCCACCCGTCAAGGCCGATTCCAAAGTAGGAGCCATTGTGTCCAAACCCCATTACGAGAAGATATTATCTTATATAGAACTTGCCCAAGAAGAAGGCGGAACGATACTGACGGGTGGTAATGCCGTTTTTCCAGTAGGTTACGAAGAAGGCTGGTACATAGAACCGACTATCATAGAAGGCTTAACCTACAATTGCCGGACCAATCAAGAAGAGATCTTTGGACCTGTCGTGACAATAATGCCATTTACCACGGAAGAGGAAGCGTTGAAATATGCTGATTCTACTTCCTATGGCTTATCTTGTACGATATGGACGGAAAATCTAAGCAGAGCACATAGAGTGGCCAAGAAAATTGATTCTGGTATCGTGTGGGTTAATACCTGGTTGCAAAGAGATCTGAGAACGCCATTCGGAGGTGTCAAGAATTCTGGCGTGGGAAGAGAAGGTGGGCTGGAGGTGTTGAGATTCTTTACTCAGACTAAGAATGTCTGTATTAAATACTGATGAAGCAATTACCAGCATATACAATTTACTCTTTATGAAATTTATACCCAGTGCTTTGATTCTTATAGCGTTGCTGCATGTCGGCTGTGATAATGACAATTGTACCACTGGCTCAGGAGTAACAGGTACCTTAGAAGAGGACATCAATTTCTTCCAAGGTTTGAGTAATTCTACTCTTGTGGACATAGTACTAGTCGCTGATACTTTGTTGCCGTGGCAAGCACAATTGAAAGGAGATGATAATTTACTTACCGTGATAGATTTAGATATAGAAGATAATGTTCTGGAAGTCAGGCATGATGAATCTTGTATAATGACCAGACAGGACATGCAATTAACCCTGCTGGATCTGCGACTAAGTCCTATAAATAATTCTGGTTCTGGAGATATTTCAGGGGTAGTGGGGTTGAGTGATCCTGTCATATCTAATTCTGGTTCTGGAAATATTCACTTGAGTAATGGCGTATACTCAGGTGTAATAGATCTGAGTAATTCAGGTAGCGGCGATGTGAATACAGAAGGCATCAGCTCAGAGGCAGTGACGGTCGTTAATTCAGGTTCTGGAGATGTGTATGTTACAGCTGTTGAAAATTTAACTGTTACTATTTCTGGTTCGGGAGATGTTTATTACAAAGGAATGCCGACCATAACGCCTGTCGTATCAGGGTCTGGAGAATTGATAGATAATAATTAAAAAAATAGCTTGTGAAAATCATTATAGAATTATTAATAACTGCATTGGGTTTTTGGAGTTGTTCTAACACTGAGGCTTGTGTGGAAGGTTCTGGAGTACTAGTAATGAGCGATATCGAAGTAGATGATATTACTGAGGTTGTCAATTCTACGGATTTGGATGTACGGTTTATTCTTGATGATTGGGATTCTATAGACTCAATATTAATAGACGAGGATTTGCGATCTCTTTTTACTTTTGAAGTACTAGAAGAGGCCTTGACCATTTCTCGCCCAGTTAGTGATTGCATTAAAAATTATGAAGGCGCCTCAGTTACTCTAATGGAAAATTCTTTTGCACCAGTGGCATCTATTGTGAATACGGGTTCTGGAATGATAGAGGTATGTCCATATGGGCAGAATATGAGTTTAACCAATTCTGGATCAGGAAACTTTTATGTAAATTTTGGTTGTGTGATTCCTCATATTGGACCTTTAAAATACCAAAAACTATCAGTTGATAATTCGGGCAGTGGTAGCATAACAACTGAGTTCAATGGTTTTTTTGCGACCTATTCAACTATTCTCAATTCAGGCTCAGGCGACGTACATGTTAATGCTGACACCTTAGATGTTACCATATCCGGAAGTGGCAATGTGTTCTACAAAGGGAATCCAAAAATTATCGGAGAAACAATAACTGGGACTGGTGAATTAATTGATAATAATTAAAAAAAATAATAAAGACTGTATGCGTATAAACGGCCACTCTCACTTGCTTCCATATCCAGAAGACATTCCAGCTTTCATGAAAGAGAAGGAAATCTTCTGGGTCGATGCAGACAGGAAGAATATGTTGCAGAAGGGGTGGACGCGGCCAGTCACGGATTCAAGTTTTTTCTTGAATGAGAAATTGGAGTGGATGGAACGCAACAAGATTGATCACGCAGTGGTTCTGAATCTTTCACAACTTTATGGTAACGGACTGCGCCTTGAGGAGATGAAAAAAGTGCTGCGATTTCAGAATGATTTCAATGCTAAAGTTCAGCACGATCATCCCAGTAAGTTTACTTGTGGGTTTGTAGTGCACCCTGGTTTTATTAATGGGGCTTTATGGGAGTTGGAGCGCTGTGTAGAAGAATTGGGACTTAAGGTGTTATGTTTGCCGACCCACTTTATGGATTCAATAGGAACTTGGCGGTGCATTTTTGATATAGACATAGAACCTGTTTTGGAAATGGCCAATAAGTATAAGTTGGCTATAGAAATTCATCCCTATGATGGGGAGAAATTCATCAAGTTGGAGAATACGGCTTGGCGTTTTCACTTAGTATGGATGTTGGCGCAATGTGCTGATGCTTATCATTTTTTCACTTTGCAAGGTTATCAGGAAAAGTATCCAGATATCAGGGTTTGCTTTGCTCATGGTGGGCAGCTGGCGCAGATTAATTTGGGTAGGAGGATACAGGGTTTTGATGGGCGACCGGATTTGTTCAAGGGGATGACGCATCCCCGCAAGGCTGTGGGGCATAAGAACATATTTTTTGACACGTTGGTCCATGATACTTTTTCACTGGAATTAATGGTGAAGCGCTTGGGAGGAACTGATCAGATATTAATAGGATTGGATGATCCTTATCCACTAGGGGAAATGGAAAGTGATAAACAATCTTCCTACCCTGGAAAATTATTGGATCTTGCTGTAGACGAAAACATATTGACGAACGACCAGCGGGATGAATTATGGTATGATAACGTATTGAGATGGTTAGGCATAGAACACGATGATTCTTTTAAGACAAGATTAGGTTTAACATAATGAAGTACTCTAATGGATTGTCATTTGCACAAGCAAAAGACAAAGAAGATAAATTGGCCATTTTCAGAGATAGTTTTCACATGCCCACACAAGAAGACGGCACACCCTATATTTACCTTTGTGGAAATTCTCTAGGCTTACAACCCAAGTCTGTAGCGGAAGGCTTGCAACAGGAATTAGCGGATTGGAAAAACTATGGAGTGGAAGGACATTTCCATGCTAAGAATCCTTGGCTACCTTATCACGAGTTTCTCACGGATGCTATGGCCAAAGTTGTCGGTGGTAAGCCTGAAGAAGTCGTGGTTATGAACACCTTGACAGTGAACCTGCATCTGATGATGGTATCCTTTTATCGACCGACGACTACACGTCATAAGATTGTCATAGAAGCGGATGCGTTTCCGTCAGATAAATATGCGGCCAGTTCACAGATAAGGCATCACGGATTCGATCCAGAAACTTCTCTCATAGAACTCAAAGCCCGAGAGGGTGAGGTCTGCATCAGAGAAGAAGACATAGAAAAGCTGCTGGAGGAACAAGGATCAGAAATAGCTTTGGTTATGCTCGGGAATACCAACTATTATACCGGTCAATTCTTTGATATGAGGAAGATAACGGACTGGGGACATGCGCAGGGCTGTAAGGTGGGGTTTGATTGTGCACATGGGGCAGGGAATGTGCCTTTGGACTTGCATGACAGTGGTTGTGATTTTGCAGTATGGTGCAGTTATAAATATTTGAATTCAGGCCCTGGGTCGTTGGGTGGTGTTTTTGTACACGAGCGACATTTAGGTAATAAAGACCTCTCTAGATTTGAAGGGTGGTGGGGACATGACAAGTCCACAAGATTCAAGATGCGGGATGCTTTTGAGCCTATTCCTACTGTGGAAGCTTGGCAACTCAGTAATCCACCTATCTTATCCATGTCAGCGATCTGGTCATCCCTTAAGATATTCGATGAGGCCGGTATTCACAATCTCAGAGAAAAAGCAGTGGACCTTACGGGATATATGGAATACTTGGTCAAGCAATTAGGTGATGAAGTTGTGAGTATTATCACTCCTAAGGATCCAGCTCAGCGCGGCTGCCAATTATCCATTCAAGTCAAGAATGCCGATAAGAAATTATATGAAGCTGTCACTGCACTAGGCGTCATAGCCGATTGGCGTGAGCCAGATGTGATCAGAGTGGCGCCAGTACCTTTGTACAATAGTTATGAAGATGTCCATCGCTTCTGTGAAATTTTAGGATCAGTCATAACAACAGTAAAGAAAAGTTAACACCATGGCAGAAAGAAGAAAAATCATAGTGGTAGGTGCTGGACTTTGTGGCTCACTATTGGCTTTACGCATGGCGCAGCGAGGCTTTGAGGTGGTCTTATATGAGAAGCGAGATGATCTGAGATCCAGCACTGAAGATGCTGGACGATCTATTAACTTGGCTTTGTCTGCTCGAGGGCTGATGGCGTTGGATAGAGTAGGGCTAAGAGAAAAAGTACTTCAGTTCTGTATTCCTATGAAAGGCAGGATGATACATCCGCTGGAAGGGAAGTCGTTTTACTCTTCTTACAGTGGCAGGGCAGATGACTATATAAATTCTGTTTCTAGAACAGACCTGAATGTGCTGCTACTTGAGGAGGCAGATGTTCATCAGCATGTCACGTTGAATTTTGATTCCAAGGTCACTGAAGTTGATCTGGAAGCTGCTATGATAAAAGTGACTGATAGAAATACAGGTAAGCAGTACGAAGATGCAGCAGAGATAGTGATCGGCACGGATGGTGCAGGCTCAGTGGTCAGGAAAGCCATGATGGGTCAGACGACTAAATTGCTTTTTAATTACTCGCAGGATTTTTTACGTCACGGCTATAAGGAGCTGAGCATATTGCCAGCAATAGAGGGTGGCTGGAGGATAGAAAAGAATGCCTTGCATATATGGCCTCGCGGTCATTTCATGATTATCGCTTTACCTAATCTCGATGGCAGTTTCACTCTGACGATGTTTCATCCTTATGGGTCTGAGATAGGTTTTGATGCCATGAAAACCAAGGAGCAAGTCAGACAATTTTTTGAAGAATATTTTCCTACGCTGCTGCCACACATTCCTCATTATCTGGAAGAGTATTTTGAGAATCCTGTTGGGACTTTGGGTACAGTGAAGTGCTACCCTTGGCAAGCTTATGGGAAGGCATTAGTGATGGGTGATGCGTCACATGCTATAGTGCCGTTCTATGGGCAAGGAATGAATGCAGCCTTTGAAGATGTCAGAATTTTTGATGATATGATGGATAAGCACGGAGAGGACTGGGTGCAGGTATTTAAGGCATTCCAAGATGACAGGGTTGATGATGCCGCGGCCATCGCTGACCTGGCGATAGATAATTTCTATGAGATGCGGGACAAAGTGGATGATGTGGCATTCAAGCGGAAGCGGGTGCTGGAGATGAAATTGGAGCAGCAATTTCCTGATTATTATTCTAAGTATTCATTGGTGACTTTCAAGCCGGAGTTGCCTTATGCGGTGGCGAAGAAATTGGGTAGAGCACAGGATGCTTTATTGTTAGAGATATGCGGGCGGGATGATTATGATGAGATTCCCATGGAGGAGATACGGGAGCGATTGAATGCGTTGTAATAAGAGTCTTTTAACTGACTCAGCTAGTTAATAACGCTTAGATTATAATAATCTAGTCTCAACACATTTATACTATATTATTAGAACGTAGAATGATATGTCGTCGTCTCTCTGAGGAACGAAGAGATATGCGATCATATCTATTGTTATAGAGAGGCATTCCCCTTTATTTGATTGCCAATTCTAATTCTTTACCTAATCCTATCTCGATTATTTTCCTTAAGGTATTCAGTTCAAGGTCTGATCTATTATTTTCAACTCGTGATATATAATTTCTTGTAGTGCCACATTTTGCTGCTAGTTGTTCTTGTGTTAGTCCTGCATCAATACGTTGACTTTTTATTATTTCACCTATCTGATACCTTTCATTTCTTTTGACATCTGGTTCACTGTTTTCATAGAGTACGATTGGGTCTAACTCAAAAGATACATTGAATTCTTTGCCAGATTTAAGCTTAACCTTCTTTTTGACAGATTCCCAACAAAGAGTATTGTTATTGATTGAGACAGTTTTGAAGACTTTGCTCTTCATTATTTGTTTACTCGTTTTATCTTTTTCTAAGTTGAGATTTTTAGATAATTGCGCAAAATCTATTATTCTATGTTCGCCATTATTGAAAGCTACATAAATTTTGAATCCACTTATTTTGTTTATCCTTATAATTCTTGGAGTTGATTTTATTTTTCTCATTAGATTCTTAGTTTAATTCATTCCAAATTTCTTGAAGATCGGCTTTATGTTTCTTTGCCCACTCTAGGACTTTCTTTTGTTTGTTTTTTGGTAAATCACCTTCCAAAATTTTAAGAGTCTTTATTTCAATTAGTGCATCATATTCAGCAATGATAGCATGAAAATGCGGTGGATTATGGTCGTCAAAATAGAGGACAATTTTAACTCCGTCGATTATATAAAATGTTGGCATAGTACCTAATTAGGTACAATTTAGAATATTTCTACTTGATATGCAATTTTTTAGTTATTGCTTCTCTATAACGGAATTAGTATACGTGGCGTATCCCGAAGGGTATGCCATCGTCATACTTTGTTATGAGTCGTATGTGTTCTGTCCTAAACTAGTTCTTTATAAAGGAGGTAGTCCATTGTTGATCTTGATTGCTGAATCGTATGAAGTATAACCCATTCATTAAATGTGATATATCAATCGATCTTTGCTTTGTCACTTTTTTAGATTTAACTTTTTCTCCGAGTGCGGTGAATATTTGGTAGTGCTCAATCCTTCTATCTGCTTCCCAACTTAATTCTGTGTTAGCTGGATTAGGAAATACTCTGAATTCTTTGTTGCGACTATCATTTACAGAAGTCAAACCGCAGTACTTCTTAACTTCATCTAAGGTACAGGCTATTCCATTATTTTCGATTCTGACGCTGTCAGGAAATAGTTCAAGAGTTTTACATAGATAGTCAATATTGCAAGAATCTAGCTTTGGGTTGTCTGCAATTACTACTAATTCTCTAAGATGTTCTTGCCCTGTAGTGGGTTGATACCATACATCATATAGCGGCGCATCAAAATCATTTAGAAATGAAAGACTTGATAGATGGTTATTGTTTCTAATTTCAAGACTACCATTTATCTTTTTCAAGTTGGGCAGAATTTGGGATAATTCTCGTATCTCTATAAAGCTACCAATACGCAAAGATTCTAAAGTATCTAAATTGGGAAAACTTTCTATTGGTGCATCTTTCCAACCAAAATATTGCAATTTGTCTGCATTAACATTGTACAACTTTCCTATCCCATGGGCATTGCCTATGGTAAGAGCTAAGTCTTTAATGTGATCTATTTGATATAAGCTATCAATAATTAAACCATCACAGTTCGATATTCTTAAAAAGTCCAGTGTATCCTTATAGTTTGCTATGAAGTCTGATGAATAGTTTATATCACTATTGTTCTGAATATAAAGAAAGTCAATCGAATTTCTAGCACTCTCATTCAACCCGCCCAAAGAACAATCTCCACTTACCCAAATACTATCAATCCTGTTGACATTTTGATATACTGATAAATTATGATTGTATTGAGTAAAATGCCACAATTTTATAATTGTGTCCAGGCTTTCTTTCAGTGCTGAATTATCAAAATCCAAACCGCTGAAAGAATGTATAAAATGGCCAATGTAATTTAAGTTTCCAAATCCGTTTAAACTTTCAAGATTCCTTAGGGTTGTGGTTGTACTTAAGTAGTTTATTCTTTTTAATGTAGATAAAGGAGATAGGTCATCTATATCTAGGTCATTAACAGAGGAATCTGGATTGCACCATATGGTGAAGCGAACAGTATCTAATTCTTCACAATCATAACTTCCAAGGATGTCTACTCTTTCTTGTGAACACAACCCTTGATAGCTCTGATCACACTGGGTATAGACAGGATTTAGTATGAGAAGTGATAGTAAAATTGAAATAATTTTCTTCATAGCAATATCATAAGGATGGATGAGTTTACTCATCCATCCATATTTTGAAATTTATGTACTAAGGTTCAACAATTTGGCAACCACCCGCATAAGCTAAATGAAAGACTGTGTTGGAGCCACCTGGCAAACAGAACTCGACTTCCCCATTAACTACTGGTAATGAAATTTGAGTTGCACAATCAGTACCAGCTGTACCATCAAATGGTGTGATGACCACCTTGTTAATATTAACCTGACTAGTTCTCATTCTTACCCACGTCCCTGAGTATTCACATGGAAAGGTTCCTCCAGAGCACTGATCTCCGGTATGTTGTACTTGGAATGCTTGCCCCGGACATTCAGAATTTGTTCTTAACGACAATTCAGTGTTTTCAACATCTGTTGATTGTTCTGTAAGAGTATCAGAACAAGAAATGAGGCTAATAGCAGTGATAATAAAGGTCAAATAAAATAAATTCTTCATTTTAAAAGTGTTTGGTTTGAAAATAGGCGGATTTTTACACCGCCATAGCACTATAAAAGGCTAAGTAAATGAAGAGAATGCCTTATTTTTGCCCTCTCGCTTCGTGGTGAGATGGAGGGTCTGCCCCTGAGATCTTCAGGTAAGTAGGCTCTCTTTGATTATAGCCATATATGATTGATTGCCTTACTTTTAAGGCATTGTCATATTCCCGTCTTGTAATTATAATAGCTGGATTGACCGTACTTTCTTACTCTCTATAATAACTTAATATTACGGTCAATATAAACTTACGCATTTTTCACTGGTATATGACTCATAACTACTATTTATCTTGACCTATTTAGTAAACAAGAATAATTTTCGCAAATCATTACTCTTATTCAATCAATTGGTGTAATTATAATCCTCGTAGTTCTCATATGAATGATAACCCATTCCTAAATTCCAGTTTTCATATTTTTAGCTGACCATAACTGCAAATAACTCTAAGCTACGCCCTACCTTTATATCTGCAAGGCTATGATTATTACCCTCAAGCATGAAGACCAGACCTACTCCTGTGATCTCTCACGACCACTGGATATCTCCATCCCACTGGGGCAGGTCCGCTGCTTCCATGCACCGCCTGTCGCTATGACCCCATACCAGAGCGGCGACTTCATAGGCTCGGTAAAAAAAGGTGCTCCAGTCAATTTCTACAACGTCCAGCTCAACCCCCACGGGAATGGCACGCATACAGAAAGCCTCGGACATATAACACGGAAACAAGAATCCATTAATAAGCAGTTTCAGCAATATCACCTCATCAGCAGGCTCATCACTGTGCCGCTCAAGAATATAGGTGAAGCTGATAAAGTCATAACCGTCACTGCGCTCAAGGCAGCCCACTCTGGAATGCTGCCACCCGCAGTCATCATCAGAACCCAACCCAATACCACAGACAAGTTATCAATGGATTATTCTGACACTAATCCGCCCTACGTGGACAAACGAGCGATGCAATATCTAGTGGATCAAGGGGTGAAGCACTTACTCATAGATCTCCCTTCTGTAGATAGAGAGGTGGATAAAGGCCTGCTCGTCGCCCACCACATATTCTGGAAGGTCGAGGGTGATCAAGCCACTTCGGCTTCTCGCAAAGAGTGTACGATAACCGAATTGATTTACGTGGATAACAAAGTCCATGATGGTCTCTATCTGCTCAATCTTCAAGTGGTACCACTAGAGCTGGATGCATCACCCAGCAGACCTGTTTTATTCTCACTCAAACAGCAATTATGATTTCTAAAGTAATAGATGGCAAGGCACAACCATTAGGCCATTATCCGCATATCAAGAGAGTAAGGGACTTCATCTATGTTTCGGGTACTAGTAGCAGGCGTCCGGATAATACGCATGTAGGTGCCGAACAGGATGGCGAAGGCAAATGGACCTTGGATATTGGCTTGCAGACAGCCGCGGTCATAGAGAATATCAGAGGCCTGCTGGCAACCATGGAGGCTGATTTATCTCATGTCATAGACCTCACCACTTTTCTAGTGGACATGAAAGACTTCAAGGTGTACAATGAGACCTACGGTAAGTACTTTGACCATACTGGTCCTACAAGAACCACTGTCGCTGTGCACCAACTTCCTCATCCTAACTTATTGATAGAAATCAAGGCCATCGCCTATCTGCCACGCGAAAAATAAAAAATGAAAATTATCTATGTAACTAATTGAAATTCAATTATTTAGAACGTACATTCGTCAGAATCGGAGTAGTTTTTATAACATATTAATTAAGCGAATCTTGTAGTTTTTGATATTTTTGCAGCATTTTAAAGCAAAATCTAAATTTATTATAATGAAAAAGCAATTGTTTAATGTAATGATGCTATTTCTTGCTTTCAGTTTCACTGTGACTGCACAGACGGAAGACAGCAAGTTTGGTGTTATGTTGAGTGGCGGAAAAATGGAATACAGTGGTGATATTGGTAGCAATATGATCTTTGGTGCACCATTTCAAGGGCATATTGGTGCAAGATTAGGTTATTACCTGAGCCCTGCCTTTGATGTTTTCTTACAAGGATCTTCTGGAAGACACGGTATAGACCTCACACCTACAGCAGATGGTGAGAATGCAGGCAATACCCTGTATCATGAATTTTTATCTGATGTGTGGCAGATAGCACCTGCTTTACACTGGAAATTCTTGAAAGGCAAGAAGTTCAATCCGTTCTTATCTGCTGGTGTGGGATATATCAACTATTCTAATGTTACAGGTGGGTCTGGTCAGCCAGGAGTAAATGATGAAAGAGGCGAGGATGCTTCTGGACTTCATATTCCTTTGGGTATAGGTTTGAGATATAATATCACAGATAACATTGGTCTGTTTTATCATTCCCAATTTGGTATTGGATTCAATGATGAATATGATGGCGTATATGAAAATGCTCCAAATGTTAATAACAATTTATTCCCTAGCAGTGAGGTGACCAGCGGTAATGATAACTACCTTTTGCACGAGTTGGGTCTTGCTCTCTCGCTAGGTAAGAAGGATATGGACGGTGACGGCGTTGCAGATAAGAAAGATGCATGTCCAGAGACTCCAGGTCTTAAGGAATTTGCTGGTTGCCCAGATAGTGATGGTGACAAGATCATAGATAAAGACGATGATTGTCCTTCTGTTGCTGGTTTAGCACAGTACAATGGTTGTCCTGATACTGATGGTGATGGGATCATAGATGGTGACGATGCATGCGTGGATGTTGCTGGAGAAGCGAGATTCAATGGTTGCCCTGATAGTGATGGTGACGGCATAGGAGATAATGTGGATAAGTGTCCTCAAGAATCTGGTGTCAAGAAGTATGACGGTTGTCCTATTCCAGACTCTGACGGTGATGGATTTGACGATGATAATGATCCTTGTCCTAAGACGCCAGGAGATGTGGGTGGTTGCCCAGATTCTGATGGTGATGGTTTCATAGATAAAGATGATGCTTGTCCAGAAACTCCAGGAAAAATAAAAGGCTGCCCAGATAGCGATGGTGACGGAATAGCAGATAAAGATGATAAGTGTCCTAATGAAGCAGGTGTTCCAGAAAAGCAAGGATGCCCGGCAGTTAAGAAGCCTACCAGAGCGGAAATGATCAATAGATACTGTGCAGCGCCTATCAGCTTTGGTTCTGGTTCTTCTCAGTCTGATACTTATAATCAGTCCATTTCTGATATAGCGGGCTTTGCTAAGACTTACCCGGAAGCATATTTGAATGTTTCAGGATATACTGATAGCCAAGGTGCAGAATCAGCTAATCTCAGACTGTCCAAGAAAAGAGCTAAGAAAGTAGCGGATAGCTTAATCGCTGCAGGAGTTAGTCCTGATAAGATAACTTACGAAGGTTATGGTGAGACTAATCCAGTTGCAGATAACTTGACAAAAGAAGGAAGAGAAATGAATAGAAGAGTTCAGGTATGTGCTAGCACAACTAAGAGAATTCTTGTAGCTCCGACTAATACTAAAAGATAATTCGAAGACTAAAATTATGGCCTTTCAGGTCTAATAGTTTTTTCATAACTGATTCGAATCCCGACAGCTCGCTGTCGGGATTTTTTTTGCTCATATCAGATCCATATCATAGTAAGAAGGATATAGATAATAGGATCCAATTGGTTTACTGTAAGTCTCTTCTTCAACTATTGCGGCATCCAGATAGAGTCGTAAAAAGTCTATGAATTTCAATTTTCTGAACTGCCTAGGCAACTTGATTTACTGCTGAAGAATGAATTTGGACCTTATTCAGGGCCGGGTTGCAAGTTTTTGGAATCAACCCAAGGAGTAGTTTAGTTTACCTTATTGAATTGTGCATTTAGAATACACTTTCTTTTCTAATATGAATGTTCCAATTGGTTGATCATCAAGTCTTTAGGTACTTGTCTCGCCGACGGGCTTTCATTTTGTCTTAAAACAAAAACGAAACAAAAAATTCAAGGCTGTTTTCATTTCTTAACGACTTTAAAAACTGAAATTCCTAAACAGGCTTAAACTCGCCTTTGGCCCAGACACAACCCTGTTCTTAACGGAATTTCAGCCTTTAAAGCCTAAAATGAAAAAGGCCGACTTCTAAGAAACATGTAGAATCGATGGTATTCCTTGGTGCAGCTTAAATGCGCAATTCGGTTACCTCATATTAGACTTAATTAAGCAAGCTCAGTACATCAGATAAATCTGTATATAAAAATGCCTCAATGAAATCTATCAAATTTCATTGAGGCATTTTTAGTTTTAAATGTGCTGTATCTTCCTAAGCAGTCATCGCGCAATGAGTATTCATAGCTTCCATGAGGTTATCAGCAATCATCTGAGCTGATCTGCCTTCGATATGGTGCCGCTCTATCATATGTACCAGTTTTCCTTCTTTGAATAAGGCAATTGCTGGAGAAGATGGCGGATAGGGGAGCAAATACTCTCTGGCCTTATCTACAGCTTCCTTGTGCACACCTGCAAATACAGTGACAGCCTGTGTGGGCTTGGCGGCATTGTGCAGAGCAAATTTGGCGGCAGGTCTTGCATTCCCTGCAGCACAGCCACAGACTGAATTAACGACCATCAGGACAGTCCCTTCTTTATTGCCCAATACCTGGTTCACTTCTTCTGGAGTACTTAGCCCAGTAAACCCGAAATCAGTGAGGTCCTTGGCCATTGGGGTTACGAGTTCTATAGGATACATATATGGTAAATTTTCTTTATAGGTTAAAAATAAGTAAACTTGTGGTTCTAACGTCTAACATCATTTGTTCGATTAAAGATTTCAATATTATGCAATTTATTAGATAATGCTAGCAATTGCTTTAGTCCCCTCCAATTTTCAATCTACAATAGTGTACACTCCATCGTTTAATTAGTAGCTATGAGAAAAATATTTGTGACTATCATTTTGTTATCGAGTTTTATATGGTTTGCTTGCACTAAGGACAGTTTTGAGCAGAAATTTGAAAGTTGTATTGAAACCCCCACTTATAATACCAATATGCAAGCCATAGTCGATACTTATTGTGCTTATGCGGAATGCCATAATGGCTCTGCAGGAGTACCAGGTGATTATAGAACTTACGAAGGTATGCGTATACATTTCGGTGCCTCCATACTGGAAAGAGTTGTTACAATAAGGGAGGATGCGGTATTAGGTATGCCTCCTGCTAGGGCAAATGGTCCTACTGATCTGTCAGAAGAGGACTTCAAGCTGTTTAATTGTTGGATTAATGAGGAATTTCCTGAAAACTAGAATTTAAAATCAATGCATTTCAATACCATAAATTTCAAGCTCAGCTTGATCAGTGTAATATGTTTTTTCTCTGCATGCGGTCTAGCCCAAGACACTTATCAGACATTCAAGGATACCAGAGTCATCAATTCTCAGTCTGTAGAGACTTTACAGAAAGGCATACTTGATTTCAGGATAGGTCATAGATTTGGAGATGTCAATGGTAAGTGGCCCACATTGTGGGGGCTGGAAAACGCCAGAGACGTGATTTTTGAGTTTGACTATGGTCTGACTGATAATATGATGATAGGTCTTATGAGATCCAAAGGTAGTGGCCAGCTCAAGCAATTAGTCAGTGGTCTGTGGAAATTCAGAGTCTTGAGACAAAGTGACAGTAGTCCTTTCAGTGTGGCCTTTTCAGGGCTTGCCACCATTTCCACTATGCAGAAAACAGATGTGGATGGCCGGATCAATTCTTTTAATAAGTTTGCTCATAGGATGTCCTACAATTTTCAGGTGATCATCGCCTCTAAGATCTCAGAACGAATTGCAATTCAATTATCCCCTCAGTTGACATACAGAAACCTCATACCTGATCCTGAGGAATCAATCATAAAAGATAGCAACAGCCTACCCAGCCTCAGTACAGCCCTTAAATTTCAGCTGAATAAGTCATTTGCGTTGATCTTTGATCTTACTGTACCATTTTCAGAATTCAGAGACCAGAAAGATCCTGAGGGTAATAAAAGTTATCACTATCCACTCGGCATAGGCGTAGAATGGGAGACGGGTGGCGGCCATGTTTTTCAGATGAATTTAACAAATTCGACTGGCATCATGGAGACGGATTACATACCTTACACCCAGTCAAATTGGACTGATAGTGAGTATAGATTTGGCTTTACCATTGCGAGAAAGTTTAAGTTATGATAGGTATTCCGAAAGCTCAACTCATTGTAGCTTTTTTATCAGCGGTCTTTGTTCTGTGTGCTGCACTCATGTATCCTGAAAACAAGCGGATTGATGTGGCCCTTACGGATAATCTACGGGTCTCAAAAGTGCTGATGATACTTGGGGACGAAAGCAAAGATAATTATCCTGATACAAGGGAGTTCGGGGTTTCTGCCTCTAGAGGTGAAACCTTGATCAAAGAGGGTTTCAGTACGCAACCTGGTGGGGGAAAGACACGTATTCAAAGCAAGCATTTTGTATGTACCTCATGCCATAATCTGGAAAAGGAAGATCCAGATCTTTCTGTTTCTGATCCCCAAGCCCGATTGGATTACACTTCTGAGAAAGGCTTGCCTTTTCTGCAGGGTACTACCCTCTATGGTGCAGTCAATAGAAACAGCTACTACAACGATGATTACTTCTTGAAGTATGGCGAATTAGTAGATCCAGCCAGGAATGACATAAGGGGCGCAATACAGCTATGTGCGGTGGAATGTGCACAAGGGAGAAAACTAAAAAATTGGGAACTGGAATCCATACTGGCCTATCTCTGGACGATAGACCTTAAGTTATCGGACTTGAATTTCAGTGAAGTAGAATTGGATAAAGTTTATATGGCAATAGAAGGTGAGGGTGATCAAGAGGCAGTTGTGCAGATGATTAAAAGTAAGTACTCCAAAGGTTCTCCTGCTCATTTTGGCAGTGCTTACGAATCCATGGTTAAAACGAAAGAATTGACCGGCGACGTGGAAAATGGCCAAAAAATATATGAGAATTCTTGTCTACATTGTCATCAAGATCAACGTTACTCCTACTTTCAGTTAGATAATGAAAAATTGACTTTCAAGCATCTCAGTAAGAAGGCTAATGGCTATGGATCACATTCTATATATCAGGTAAGTCGATATGGGGTTTATTCCAGATCAGGCAAACGCTCCTATATGCCTCAATACCCACTGGAGAAGATGAGCGACCAACAGCTTGCTGACCTCAACGCATACATAGACTACAGGGCACGCTAGACCTGAATAAGTCTTTGTAACTTGTGTACTTAAGCCTCACATTTGCCATTAGCCATACTTAGGAATTTCAATAAGCGAGCAGAGCAGCAGCCACTCTTATCCTTGATGGCTTATTCATTCATAAATTTTCTGAGGCCAGCGATATACATATTCCTCATGCCGTTGTATCTACATGTCTTGTCTGAGCAGGAGTATGGGTTGAATGATCTGATGTTGATCTGTGGAGCTTTCTTTATGATACTGGTCACTTTACGGATTAATTCTGCCATGCTCACTGTCTATTATGACTATCTGGATGATGAGAATCTTAAGAAAAAATACTTGAGCAACAGTTTTAGTTTCAGCATAGTGGTGGGTTGCCTCATCGGATTAGTATTTTGGTTTTTAGGTCCATCTATTTTTGATTCTCTGTTTAAATCTGAAGTGGCAACATTTTATCCTTATGGCCTGATTGTGCTGGTTTATGCCATTATAGGTGAGATAAATGCGACATATTTCATCTATCTCAGAAATGAAAAAGATCTCATCGGTTACTTAGTAGTGGTCGGTGCCCAGATATTGACGACCATAATTCTGCAACTGATATTTGTGCTGATTCTTAAGTGGGGAGTAGTAGGGCTGCTAGCAGCTAATCTGGTTTCCAATGTAATTGTATTTATAATGATTCTTCTACGGGAGAAAAATATTTTGACTCTTAATTTTGATTCAGAAATGATAAGAAAATCAATCAGGTTTTCTGTAGCGTTGATTCCATACCTGATCATCTGGTGGGTCTTGACCAAGGGAGGGAAATTTGTTCTGGAGAGAAATGCAGACCTTACGACTGTCGCAGTATTTGCCATACTGGTGACGTTATCCAGTATAGTATTGATCCTCGCTGAGGCAGTTATCAATGGTTTGCGACCTTTTCTGTTTGAGATTTTTGCTACCCAAAAAAAGGTAATAGGAAATGCTAAGGTGGATCTATTGACCAAAATGATAGTCAACATTCCTCTACTGGTCATTCCTGTTATCGTCTTGATAGGGTCTAATCTGCAATGGCTTACTGCCAAGGTTGCCTATCTCGAGGTAGGGGAATATATCACCCTGATGGTATTGATCATTTTCATTTTAGTGTATGCCAAGCTGTTCTACCAGCAAATGGTCTTTGTCAAGCGATCAGATATTGTGACCTTGCTTTCATTTCTTGTCATGATAGCCTTGTGTTCGGGATTTTATTATCTGGTGCCTACAATGAAGATATGGGGAGTCTTGTATTCAACTCTTATAGCCAATGCTCTAATGGCCCTCCTGTTTTTCATAGCAGGACAGCACTATCTCAGATTGGGTTATAATTTCAATGCGATATTACTCTACCCGATACTGTTTTTCGGCACCTTGTACGGATTGGAATATTTATGTCTTGTTCTTTTGGATTGGTCTAGAAGTCAATTTGGCTTGATGCAATTCTTTGTTTTGACTGGCTTGGTCATTATAATGAATTGGAAATCAATCCATGCTTACAGATCAGTTTTCCTTAAGCCCCCGGAGTTAACTACCACTTAGAGGACATTGTTATATTTGTAAAATGAGTTTCCTCAAATCGATATATAGATTCCTAAGTCCGAAATATCAAAATGTTTTTCTGGATTACAAGGTTACAGCCAAGCCACGCTATGGGCATGGTCTTCCTCCGCATAGTGGATTGAATGAGCTGATAGCTGAGCATCGTGACTCCTACGCCTCCATCTTGGATTCAGCCTTGTCGCATAAGGAAGTGTTCCTAGCGATGAAGGAAACATCATCCGAAACAGACACCACCGCACCAGTATGGAATAATGGCTTCTTGCCAGGCTTGGACGTTGTCATGATCTATACCATACTGTCCAAGTATCAACCCAAGAAGTATATGGAAGTAGGATCAGGCAATTCAACCAAAGTCGCCTACAAGGCTAAAATGGATAATGGTCTGGCTATGCATATGACTTCCATTGATCCGTATCCGAGAGCTGAGATAGATAACCTTGTAGATGAGATCATCAGGCAGCCCTTTGAAGATTTGGATATGAACGTCTTGCTGGATCTGCAAGAGAATGACGTTTTGTTCATTGATAATTCTCATAGAATATTGCCTAATTCGGATTCCATGGCTTTCTATCTGGATGTCTTGCCTCGGCTCAAGAAAGGTGTCTTAGTTCATATACATGATATCTATTTACCTTACGACTATCCCCAGTTCATGTGTGACAGATACTATTCTGAGCAGTATGGACTAGCAATGTACCTACTCGCCAATCCGGCTCGATATCAAACTCTAGCACCCAACTATTACATTTCTGAAGACCAAGAACTTTCCAGTATCCTGTCTCCCTTATGGAATTCAGCAGCCTTGAAAAATGTTGAGCAACACGGTGGATCATACTGGCTGAGAATCGGTGAATAAATTCTGGATTTTGTTTTTTCATATCCAGTGAGAGCTTGATTTAGAGTTCACGATTATTATCCGCCGAATGGGTCCAGAGCCCAGTCTCGAACGCAATGAAGATAGCTGTGATAAATCTTAAAGATGAATCCCGATCCTCGCTGCGAAATTAAGTATTCAAGAAATAGGTTCAGGTAATGAGTATCCATTATGCAACGCTGAGTAAGTGTCAGGCACTCAGGAAATTAGCCACGACAATGCTAGCAAGTGAGGAGGTTCGATTAAAGGTTCTGTAAAAAAGGCAGACTGCATGTTCTAGCTCGTAAGTTACTGCGAAGAAATTCAAAAAAGTGTGGACCCCATAAAGACAAATGAGATCCACAGCAATCAAAGACAGGAATTTTTTAAATTTTAATGGTGTTCGTTCTTTTCTTGATGACCTTGGTTTTTGTGGGACAATAATCACGATTGGAAGAATTGTAGTATTTGTCATCTTCATAATAATTAGTACAGCCTATTCTGATTCTGATCCCTACTTCTATTCCAAGGTCACTTGGGTTGTAAGATTCTATTTTCGAGTAATCAGTAGTGTTCAGATCAAAATGATTCATCAATACACAAGACTCATAATTGGCCCTGATATCGAAATCTACTCTGTCAGATAAGACAACCAGTAAGCCAAGATTAACACCATAAAGTGTGCTGGTTTCTCTATGAAAATTTATGATTGCATTTTCAAAAGCATCACCATTATCATCTGGCTTAATGGTTTCTCTCGCCCAGGTATGTCGAGCACCTAGATTAAGATCTGCATACACAGACCATGGATAATGAGTAGGGTAGAGAAATCTTGCAGAGGCATTGAAATCCAATAGCATATTATGACTATGCGCAGTGGCTGGAGCATTTGCAGGAAATTGCAGCAGTACAGATGCCTTGTTGGAACTTGATGTGCCTAGATTGAGTTTCAATCCAGGTTGGATTTGGATTGTGCTGTTCCCTAATCCCAGATAAAAGACCTCCACATTTGCACCGTGATTGATTTTGTAACCATTTTTATGCAGATGGGTTAATGGTTGGATAAAGTTGTAATGCATCCCAAGTGACCATTTGTCACAATGGTTTTGGGAGAGAGCAGTTGTTGAAAGAAGAATGAGGATGATTAATGTAAAAAGTAGAGTTTTCATAATAAAGATTCTAGTTATGAATATTGATCTCGATTCCAACATAGACCAATTATTCCGTAAGCACCTTCTCATTAACCTTGGCTTAAGAGCATTATTGGAACTTTTTGAGATAATTAAGAGAACAGATTTATAATTAAGAGATAGTTTATGATTTTTATATCTTGTAACGCTGTCTATCTGAAGACGGTTTAATACTGTATCTTTCGGTTACAATGAACTTATTCAATGATAATTGCTTAAGTTCAAAGGAAATAGGAGTACAAGAAATATGATAATAGAAAAAGAGGCAGAAGCATACATACCGACTGACTGGGGAGATTTCAAAATGATGGCTTTCAAATCAGATGTATCTTATTATGATCCAGAAATTGTGATGGTACATCCGGATTTAAATCCAGACGAAGTGGTCACCGTAAGAATACACTCAGAGTGTATAACGGGTGATTTGTTCCACTCCCAAAGGTGTGATTGTGGTAATCAACTGGATGCAGCGATGAAAATCATTGCTAAAGAAAAGGGACTCTTGTTATACCTCAGACAAGAAGGAAGAGGTATCGGTATCATTAATAAACTAAAGGCTTACAATAAGCAAGATGAGGGGCTGAACACAATAGAGGCTAATGAGGCTTTGGGTCTAGCTGTGGATGCAAGACGCTACGACAAAGTCATACAGATCTTACTGAGCCTGGGTATATCCAAGATCAATCTATTGACCAATAATCCAGAGAAAGTAGCTGCCTTCAAGTCTGGTCTTGTTACCCTCGTCAAGCGCCTGCCTCTCGAAATAAAACCCACAGAAAATAGTGCTGCATACCTGGAGACAAAAAAGAACGAAATGGGTCATCTCTTACTTTAGAATAAATAGTGATACTTCGGCGTAAGCAGTCCTTGCATTTTTATTCTTACTTTACTTGCATGATCTCCATACTCATACCAGTCTATAACTTTGCAGTGATGACACTGGTGGAGGACTTGCAGTCTCAAGTCAAGAAATTGGGGATAGACCACGAGATCAGATGTTATGATGATGGTTCTCTTCCTGAGTTAAAGTCAAAACACCATAGACTTTCGACATATGATCGTGTAGTTTATAAGGAACTTCCGCAAAATCTGGGGAGAGCGGCCATCAGGAATAAGCTTGCTAGTGAGGCCTGCTATGAAAACCTTATTTTCATGGATTGTGATTCGGCACTGGTCGGCAGTGATTTCCTGAAGCTGTATATGGAACAGATTGGAGATGATGTAGTTTGCGGAGGACGCAGCTATGCTGATAGTTTAGAGGCTCCTTCCACGGTGTTACATTGGAAGTATGGACGACAGCGGGAATGCAGATCCCTTGCTGAGCGGCAAGCCGAGCCGCAGCGCTATTTTCACTCTAATAATTTCATGATACGGAAATCAACCATACTCACAACTCCCTTCGATGAATCCATTGCTGGTTATGGTTATGAAGATCTCTTGCTGGGTAAGCAATTGAAAGAAAAAGGAATAGAGGTCGTCCACATTGATAACCCTGTTCAGCATTTGGGTCTGGAAGTTAATCAGGTATTCCTAGATAAGACCCGAACTGCCGTACTTAATCTTAAGGAACTGAATAAGGCTGGGCTCAACTTAAAGTCAAGATTAGAAGTGGTGGGTAAAAGATTGCAAGCGCTAAAGATGGCAGGAGTTTACAAGAGATTCTATGAGTGGAGAAAAAGGGCTATTGAGCGGAATTTAATGTCTGATGATCCTAAGTTGATATACCTGGATTACTACAAGCTGTATGTTTATATGAGTTGAGATTGCTTAGTAACTTACTTTCCTACCTACCTAATGACTTACATACTTAGGAATGGTATAGGAAATAAAATCTCAAGTTTGATAGAAACTTAGGCTGCTGTATTATTTTAAGTTTTATCAGATGACCTTAATGATCCAGTTGTTCTCGTCAGGAATTCTGCCACTACGCATACCATTAATGACATCCTTGAGCATCGGGGCGATTTTATATTCATCCAAATTGAATTCAGCTTTGTCACCCTTATAACCTATACCATTGACAAAAGAAACTACAGCGGCAGTTCCACTCCCAAATATTTCTGTCAGCTCCCCACTCTTGGCAGCGCTCATGACTTCAGTAATGGATACGGGTCTTTCTTCTACGTCGTAACCTTTACTCTTTAGGATATGTACCAGACTAGCTCTGGTGATGCCTTTGAGTATGGCACCATCAGTGCTCGGGGTGACTACTTTTTTTCCAAACACAAAGAAGATATTCATCGTCCCCACTTCTTGGATGTACTTGAACTCTTTGGAATCCAGCCACATGATTTGATCATAACCTTCTTCTTTGGCTAGCTTAGTGGGTAGAAGTGAAGCAGCATAATTACCTGCAGCCTTTGCCTCTCCCACTCCACCTACGGCAGCTCTGATATATTTGTCATCAGCCTTGAGTTTCAGTGGCTTAGCATAGTATGGGCCTACTGGGCAACAGAAAATGACAAATTTGTAAGTTTTAGATATCTGAACACCTATGAATTCATCCATGGCCACCATATATGGTCTCAGGTATAGAGCGCTTCCCTCGCTTTTTGGTATCCATTTCTGTTCTAGCTTGACCATTTCATAGACCGCTTCCATGAATTTTTCTTTTGGAAATGCGGGCATGGCTAGCCGCTCAGCAGATCTATTGATCCTTTCACTGTGCATCTCTGGTCGAAACAATAGAGGTGTACCATCCTGATGCATTGTGGCTTTCATTCCTTCAAACACGGCTTGGCCGTAATGCCAGGCGATATTGGCTGGATGAACTTGGAAATTCTTGAAAGGTTCTATACGGAAGTTTTGCCATTGGCCATCCTCGTACTCAGCCACATACATATGATCTGTAAATGCCTTGCCAAAACTAAGATTGTCAAAGTCTAATTCAGAAACAGCAGATTTGCCGACTTTTGTAATTTTAAGTGAGGAGGTAGCTATCATCTAGGTAGGAATTTTAAAAGAGGTTATCATAATCAGCATAGAAAAGTAGGTATCAAACCAAGTCAAAACTTGGACCTCTTCTTTTTCTTCGCGCAAATTTAAGTAATTTTAGATTATTCTCTTGAACCTTGATTTAAAGGCTCTCCACGGAATTATATTTTAGTTAAACATTCATATTTTACTTTTTGTTTTGAATTTAGAGTTTAAAAATTTTCCCGTTTACAAAATTCCCCCTGTAACTCAGAAAGAGTTGCAAGTTTACAATAGCATCATTATCGTCCTTCGAAAGGCTGATTATGATGAAAATGAAGATTTATTATTGAAAATCTTGGGCGCCATTAAATTGGATATACCTCACCAGGTCAGTTTTGTGCAACTGGAAGAAGGTGAATTTTACAACACAGGCATTTTACCTAAATCCACTCAGCATCTACTGGCCTTTGGGTTTAAACCTTCTGATTTGGGATTTAATACTGCATTTAAAGGTTACAGATTCTATCAGACAGAGACCTTCAGTATTTTATTTTCCCACACCTTGGCCAAGCTCTCTTCAGAACAAGCCAAAAAGAAGCAACTATGGGAGGCATTGAAATCAGAATTCATTTCCAATGAATAAACAAGAAGTCATATTTGCGACAGGTAATCAGCACAAGCTCGCCGAAGTGGCGTCCATACTCGCTCAAGATTGGATGCAAATAATTAGTCTCAAAGATCTTGATTTTCAAGCAGACATAGACGAGACGGGCTCCACACTGGAAGAAAATGCCCTCATCAAAGCCAGACACATAGCCAAGCTTTACCCTGGGCGGCCTGTGTTTTCTGAAGATACGGGCTTGGAGGTGATGGCTCTGGGTGGAGCACCTGGGGTGCATACTGCCCGCTATGCTGGACCAGAGAGAGATCCGCAAGCCAATATGGAAAAATTGAAAAGCGAGTTGCGAGGGCTAGACAGAACAGCAAGATTCAGAACAGTCATAGCTTGGATATCAGGGAAGGAGGAGCGGCTCTTTGAAGGCTATGTCAATGGCGCCATTGTCGAGCAACAGCGAGGTGAGGGTGGATTCGGGTATGACGCCATATTCGTGCCATTCGGTAATAGTAAAACCTTTGGCGAGTTACCTGCTAATTATAAGAATGGGATAAGTCATCGCTTCAGGGCTTTAATGAGGATGAAAAAATTTTTGGAGTCACAAGTCACCTGAAACAAAAAAAGAAGGAAGCTTGTGAAAGCCACCTCCTTAGGTCAAATATATAGTTTATGAGAAACTATTTCTTATATATAGTTCATGTACAAGGGTACAATGGGGTTATACAGTTATATCAGAACTTTTGCAATCATCAATGAACCTTCAATTTCGAAGTGAACATTCTTCTATCGCCTTCTATGTCAAAAATGAATTTAAAGTCTCCTTTATCAAACAAGCTTTTGCCGATCCTTACTCTATCCGAGCCCACAGGTAAAAGATAAACCATAGCATCTATCTCATTGTAGATTCTTATTTGGGTCGTTTTTTCCCTTGTATGAAATTTAATTTCTTCCTCTGATTCATCAAATTCAGCTTTCAAGAAGAAATCTAAATCTTCATTAGAATCGACAATAATAGTCATAGCGGAATTGTCGATAATCTTAAACTTGTCTACCTTCTTGACGTTTGTTGGCGCTGTGGTGTATGAAAACCCAGCAAGTAGTAATGTGAGACATACTGCCCACAGACTTATAGTTTTTCCCATTGTTTTAATTTTAAATACGAATAATCATATAACGTTTATCTTTAATACAAAAACTACGCCAATCTGTATAATGGGTGGATAATTTTCTCTATGGATTATTTTTTTACTGTTACTGATGTGATCACTAATGGATATAGTAAGTATGTCCTTAATGAGCTTAGCTGGGGATAACAAGTTTTTTCCAGGTCGCATGTGGAGATCATAATGTGCAAGCAGGATTATAGGCTTCCACTTCCACAACTATAGGACCTGAGGTATTACCTTTTGTGAGTGTGGCAGTGTAACAGAAAATTATATTACGAGGACAGCACCACTGATTATCAGACATAAAAAAAGCCCGGCTGAGTAGCCGGGCTTTCTGTATCTTAGACTAAGATGTGATTATCCAGGAGTCTTAGCCGCTTTAGCAGCATCCTTCTCAGCTTGCTGAGCAGCAGTTCTTTCCACTTTACCTTTGATGTTCACGTAAGAGTTAACAGGATCAGTATTAGCAGTAATGGTTACTCTCTTAGTCTGTAACTGACCACCTACTTTACCTTTGTTCTTAGTATCAAATACTACGGTCAATTCCCCGCTGTCTCCTGGCGCTACTGGCTCTCTCGGCCATTCAGGTACAGTACAGCCACAAGTAGCTTTTGCATTTGAGATGATAAGAGGCTCTGATCCACTGTTAGTGAATTTGTAAACGTGCTTAACTTTTTCTCCTTCAGTTACAGTACCGAAGTCATACTCAGTCTCAGCAAATGTCATTGAAGTCACAGGACCTACTGGCACTGCTGCTTCATCTTGCTTGAATGGGTTGTCAGCAGGTGTTACTTGATTAGTTGCTGCTTTAGTGGTAGCCTCTACTGAAGGCGTACCTGGCTCTACACCAGAAGCTGCATTTCCTGTCGTGTCACTCTTGCAAGAGAACATCAATACCAGGCCAAAAGCAGCTGAGAATATTAAATTTTTCATGATATAAAATTTTCTAGTTTTAATAATATGATACAAATATATTGTAATAATGAGATGTTTAACTAGCTGAATACCCGTATAAAGGCTCGTTAACAACCGATTAACAACCCTATAGCTGCATATTTGATTAATCCTCGCTTTGAGCTTGGTTTTTTAGATTTGCCGACTGAGATTTCATTCTGATTTTAGAATTTTCACCCTGGATAAGCCCTCTCTATCACTCCTCCCGCTTCTCATGCTGCTCTTTCAGCCACTCTTCAAACTCATCCAACCCCAAGGCATTCAGACAATAAGCTATGGGTAAGCCAGCCTTCCTCGCAGAATCCACACCATGCACGGTATGTTCTATACCTCCTATGCTATGTGCATCTGGATTGATACTGATATAGACTCCTTTGCTCACGGCGTCATTGATCCATCTCCAGTCCATATCCAGTCTACTCGGATTGGCATTCAGCTCTATGGCAACATTGTATTCGGCACAGGCGGCAATCACCTCAATGTGATTGATGGGGTAGGCTGGTCTGCTCAGCAGGAGCCGGCCAGTAGGATGGCCTAGTATGGAAGTGTAAGGATTTTCGATTGCTCTGATAAGTCTCTTAGTGGCTTTCTTTTCATCCATTCTGAGTCCTGAATGAATGGAGGCCACGACCACATCCAGCTCGGCCAGTACCTCATCAGGATAGTCGAGACTACCATCGGCTAGTATGTCGGACTCTATGCCCGAAAACAACTTGCAATCAGCTAGACCTTGGTCTATTGTCCTGATTTCTTCAAGTTGTTGATACAATCGATCGATACTGAGACCATTGGCATAAATAGCTGTTTTAGAGTGATCTGTAATCACAAAGTACTCGTAATCAAGGTTTTGAGCGGCGTCAACCATCTCTGATACTGTTTGCATTCCATCACTGTACGTGGAGTGATTGTGAATGCAGCCCTTGATATCCTGGCGGGTTACAATGTTATTTTCACCAGTGTAGTCTTCTAGAAAGGGCAAGTTTTCTGGTTCTCTGTATTCTGGTATATAATAAGGATGGCCATTTTTGATGAAGACCTCTGCCTCATTTTTGTACTTGGCTTTTTTAATATTAAGTTCTGCCCAGAATTCTGGTGTACTGGAGGTTCTGACAGATTCATAGGCCAGATCTTCGGGTCTACTTTTGTGAATGAGTACAGGTAAGCCATTATAATTCAATACTTGATCAGCAGTGTCCACGCCTGGTATTTCCGATAAAGCTGTTGAGAATTCTGCCAGATCTGCAGTAGTTAAAAGATCTATGCGATCGATCACATTGCATTTCCTAGCGAGGGCACCTGTGCTTGTCACTACAACTTTGGGAAGGGCTTTTTCGAGAGCTGATAATAATTCATGAGCTAAGCCGAGAGCGGTTGCACCTTTTAATTTGCCTTGGGAATCCAGATGGTATTCTAGTTGTTCCTTGAGGGCGGCTTGTGTTTTTTGACCGAAGCCTTTGACATTGACGAGTCTGTTCTCATTGATGGCATTCATCAATTCACCTACGGTTTCTATTTCCATCTCTTCCCACAAGACCTTTATTTTTTTTGGTCCAAATCCCTTTATACTTAGCATTTGAACAATTCCGGGAGGAGTCTTGTCCAGGTAGCGGTTGAGGGTTTGCATTTCACCTGTTTCTGCTAATTCTAGGATCTTGGCTTGTATGGCTTTGCCTATGCCCTGAATGGTGGCGAGCTCACTGACTGTAAGGTCGATGATAGGTTCATGCCACTTCTTGATGTTCAGGTAGGCATTGGTATAGGATCTTATCTTGAACTGATTCTCACCGTGTAACTCCAGCAATTTACCCAATATATTGAATTTGTTGGCCAGCTCTTGGTTCGTCACGGGAAGTATTTAATTTGTGGATTAGGAACCTAAAAGTCGCTGTTTTCTTTCATTTGATTGAGACTTTTCCATTATTTTCGTATTTAAATAATACTACATATGAAACATTTCATGCTTAGCAGCTTCGTATTAATTCTGATCTCCTGTGGAAATGGAGGTACTAATAGTGGTTCATCTGGTGGTGCTGTTCACTCACTGGACGGAATGCAGACTGAAAGCCTGGCCGGTGGTGTCACGAGGGCATTTAATAAAGATGGTGATGGCAACATGCTAGAGGAGGGTTATCTTGTCAACGGTGTCAGGAATGGTATGTGGATCAAGTACTATACTGATAAGGATGCCGGTAAGGTCAAGTCGATTGCTTCATATACCAATGGTAACCTTAATGGCCCCTACTATGAGTTCAATAATCGGATGCAAGTAGATACTGAAGTCAATTATGCAGACAATGTATATCACGGAAAAGTAGCCAAGTACAAATTTGGGAGACCGGAAACCATTAAGACTTACAAGCACAATAAGCTGGATGGACCGTCTTATGACTATTTTGGCGATGGCAAACTTCAGAAAGAAACTAATTTTAAAGATGGTAAGCAACATGGCATCATGACCTGGTACAATGAAGGAGGGGCCAAAACCATGGAATATGAATATAAGAACGGTGAAAAAGTCAGTGGTGGCATAGTCAAGAATATCCCTGATTAAGATAATCAAAGCATATATTGCTCACAGAGGCTGGCTTCTTTATACTTGAAGTCAGCCTTTGCGTTTTCTACTCTTGAATGGGCTTATCAAGACTTTCTACACTTATATACTATTTCAATCAATAATCACTTCATAGGCAGCAAACTCAGAGCTGCCACTGTTATTTCTATGGTGGCTATCAGCTGCTCGAATCAATAATTTACATATTACAAAAATTTATATATATATTTGAGTTCAGATAAGAAAAGACTACGCATGCAACTATCCTCATTTACGGCTATGGATTACTTGCTCTTGCAATCTGATAGCCCATTGGCAGTCAGATTCAGAGATAGGGAAAGGAGTATTCTCACGCTTTTTTGGACCTCATTTCATCGGCTTGTTCAAGGTAAAAGAATTGTTATCGTGATGGATGAGCCAGAGGACTTGGAATACATCAATTATCTGTTATCCAAATACGGACTTAAAGAGTTATCCCTTATCCTTCAGTCAGATGTGATCAACCATGCGTATCTCCAGACCAAACATGCAGAACAAGAAAAAATCAAGCCTAGAATCTCTGCTCATGTGAAAGACTTCAAAGAGCAAAAGAGGCTCTTGGAAAATCTGGTGTCTGAAGTTACAGATGCGCTTTATAAATTAAGGTTGCCCCAGTTAGGTTCCATACCAGTCAGCGGCATCAATGACAAGCTGGAGCTCGGCTCTAAGTTGCCTGTGGATATGGATTATAAGATACTGAAGCCACCTTACACTTATGAAGCTTATAAGTCCAGAAAAGATCTGTATGAGAAATTACAATCTGAATATCATCCTTCCTTTGATTATCTGCGAAAACAAGATCCTTTCAATGAAAGCATCTCAGAGGTGGAGAGCCTTTCCAGTGTAGAATCGGTGCTTGGTAATTTTCTGGTGAAAGCACAAGAAGTGAAACAGCGATATGAAGTTGTGGAAAGAAGTATCCTGAAAAAATATGAGAATCAGAATCTAAGTCGACTTATAGATATCAAGAAAAAAGTATCTCAGGTGCGATCTATGATCACAGACAATCCCACTCTCACAGATACGCAAGTGACCAAACTGCTTTTTCACCAGCGAGAGTTGTATGATATCCTTGCACTCAAGCAGGCACCTACTGAGGCGTCTGAATTAAAGGCTGGGCTGAAGCTTATTAACCTGACAGTGGAACGGAAGTTGAGTAATGAATTCACCTCAGTACAAGAACAGGCTGAAACCTATCTCAAGTTGCTCAATCCACATAGTGACACTGAAGGGGTTCATGATATTGCTCAGTTGCTCGTAGATGTTAACAATCTCAGTGAAGAGCTGACAAAACTTGGTTTGTTAGTCTTTATACCAAAAGCGAAAAGCGTTTCTTTTTACTTCCAGAAAAAGAACTTGGAAGTGATAATGGAAAAAGTGGAAGATGCTTTGTATTTTCTATCTGCCCACAAGGATTATTTTAATTGGAAATCCAATGATCGATTTCTGACAGAAGAAGATCATAGCATCATCAAGCATTTATCCAAGAAGAATCAGTTCTGGGGCGAAGCCTTTGAGGAGCTTTTTTTAAATTATTACCTGGATCATAGCAAGCCTACTTTGGATTCTGCGCAGAGTCTGATGACAGATGTCAACTACCATAAGAATGGATACTTGAAAGGCCTTGCCAGTACATTATTGCAAAAGCATTTTGAGCAAGAACAGAAATATGCTGAGCTGGCTAAATTCAAGACGTGGTCTCAAGCCTTGGATAATAAATCAGATATCAGGGATAGATATCCTCTATTTGTGGTCAGTTCTGATTTCTACACGAGTAATGTGGATAGGCTGGTCGCTGATACTGATAGCTTCATATATTTCAATCATGTGCCTGAAGACCATTTTGATGAAGAATGGCTGTCTAATATTTTCCTCGGTTATGACCCTATATTCTGGGAATTGAGTAAGAAACTACCATCTATATATTCTGAAATAGAAATAGTGGATAACAATCAGGTCAGTTACAATATCAATAGGGCATTAAAACATTTAGCGCCTTCAGAGGTCAATCTTGCAACGAAATATTTAGGCCAAGAACTCTGTGCACTCAATCCAGATTTTAGATTGTACCAGTTAAGAAATGCTTCAATAATATCTTGTCTTTCTGATGAGAAGAATGTCTATTTACTCAAGGTTCTCCGAGATGAAGGTGTCAAGGAAATTTTCAATTCCACTTCAGCAGCTAATCTCATACCAGGACTCTTCCATGAGTCCACGGGCAATGTTTTTCTTCTGGTGGAGGATGGTATTTTGAGGATGCAAGAAAATCTCAATTTGATTCCCCAGATAGAACTCATACAACAGGCAAGGACGGCTGGTATCATAGTGATATCGATAGACAATTATCATATGATCAATAATGGCTTTGAGATGATGGAGGATCTTACTCGCCAGATCAAAAAAGCTAATGGGCTGGTTGCCGAGCCAGCAATGGCCTAATATCATAGGACTTAATTGAATATTAATCTCCAATTATATGGCTCACAGCTCAGCTTGACTACAAAAGATGGACTGAAATATTTCTTTGATCCAGTTAGAAAGAAACACATTCGCCTCCAGCCAGAGGAGATGGTGCGCCAGTTGTGGATGCTCTATCTGAATAATGAACAGGGCTATGCTTATAGCTCCATGGCAGTGGAAAAACAACTGATTGTCGGTCCCGAGTTGAAGAGAAGGTATGATCTGGTGCTCCATAAGAAAGGAGAGCCTGTTGTTTTATTTGAGTTTAAGCGATTCAGCGTACCACTGAGTTCTGATACTTGCCAGCAAATAGCCCAGTATAACTTGACGCTGAAAATCCCTTATTTGGTCATGAGTAATGGCCATACGCATTACACCTATAAGGTAAACTATCAGACAAAAACCATTAAGCGTCTCACAGAGTGGCCTATTGTTTAAATCCAGTCGACTTATCGTTTCGTGGATTTCAGCAATATTATTACTTTGGCTGAATAAATTTGATAATACCACTGGTATGCAATTAAGCTGAGAATTTGAGTAATCCGATTATACTTATAACTGGCTCAGGAGGTCAGATAGGCACAGTCCTTACCTCTGCTTTACGGAAAATATACGGAGAGGATTCGGTCATAGCGAGTGACTTGCAACCAGTTTCCGATGATGGCCAATATGAACAGTTGGATGTCACTGATGGGGCCAGACTTACAGAAATAATACAAAGACACAAGATTACTCAAGTGTACCACCTGGCAGCGTTGCTCTCCTCCAGTGGTGAGAAGAATATCGATCTTACTTGGAAAGTCAACTTTGATGCCCATAAGCAGCTATTGAAAATATGCCACGAGAACAATGTCAACCGTATTTTCTATCCCAGTACGATAGGCATCTATGGGCCGACCACTCCACGACAGCAGACGCCTCAGCATAGCTCTTTTCAGCCAGTTACCATTTATGGAATTTCCAAGATTACAGGAGAGCTATGGAATGAATATTATAGAAATCGTTATGGCCTTGATATCCGTTCTTTGAGATATCCAGGTGTCATAAGCTATGAAGTTATCCCTTCAGGGGGCACCACTGATTTTTCAGTTGAGATGTTTTTTGACTTGTTTAAGAAAGGTCATTATGATTGTTATCTGAAGTCTGAAACCAGGTTGCCGATGATCTATATGCCAGATGTGCTCAAAGGCACTTTGGCCCTGATGACAGCTGAGTCTGAGAACATATCCACTTCAATGGGTTACAATTTGGCTGGCTTTTCTCTAAGCCCCATGGAATTATATCAAGAGCTGAAGAAGTACTTGCCCGAAGCGACTATTGGTTATCAGCCAGATCATCGCCAGAAAATTGCTGAGAGTTGGTCCGAAACCATAGATGATTCACTGGCAAGACAAGACTGGGGATGGAAGCCTAGTTATAATCTTTCGACCATGACTGCAGACATGGTGGAGCATATTCGTTCACTCTCTGTTTAGGATTTGTTTTTGCATGTTGTAAATTCTTATTACCGGTAAGCGTATATGAGCTGACTGGATTAATATATTTCAAATAATGCCTTAAATCTATGAAGAGATATCAACTAATACTCCGTTAGCGTCTTTAAGCAACAATCTTCTTTGTGCATTGAAAGTATCAGTTGATTTGCTTACATTTTCATATTTCCTTTCTTTTGCTATTTCGTACAATTGGTCGGCATTGTTAACTCCAAATGTGATATAGAAACCTTGGGGTAAATATTGAAAATTTTTGGGGACTAAGTCATTCGTTTTGTCTATAATTCCTAATTCTAGTTTTTAATACTTTGATGTTAGTTGAATAAACCAATAGCCTTCAAAACTAACATCTAAGGTAAAAAGCGAAATTTAAAATTCTCTGCTTTCACTTAATTTATCTGAACATATAATTGTCATTAATCGATGGGCCATCCCAGAGGCTCATCTTCATCGTCGCACTGTTCATTGTATAAGAAAACTTTCAGGGGCTATTTATAAGTGAAAATTCAGCTACTAGCACTAGACTAGGGATTTTTAACAAATAACTATACAGCATATTAGCTAATTTGCATTAAGTAATTTTCCTATATGAAGTATACGCTTACCATGCTATCCTGTTTCCTGTTTGGTTTAATTACCGCACAGAAAAGCACTATATCTGGTGTCGTAACTGATAAGTTCACTGGAGAACCGCTAATAGGAGCAACGGTATCATTTGCCACAGAGGCGTTTCAGAATACAGGAACTGCCACAGATGTTAATGGCAGTTTTGTATTGAAGTATGGATCAGAAGTAGCTCAAGGGACAAGGATTCAAGTAGAGTATCTCGGTTATGATGATTATCTCATCATTTTTTCTCCTGAAGAGGCTGTTTATCATGAAGTAAAAATGACAGAAAGCAGTACTCTTATCCAGACCACCACGATTACGGGATCCAGATACGAAAAAAGCCTGGCCAAGTCGCCAGTGTCGCTCAGTGTGATAAAGCCGGAGCTGATAGAACAAAGCAACTCGACCATCATGAATGAATTCCTGGACAAGGTTCCAGGGCTCACTATGATAGATGGCCAAGCGAATATCAGAGGAGGTTCCGGATATTCTTACGGTGCCGGTAGCCGAGCCTTATTATTAATAGATGACGTGCCTGCTCTACAGGCGGATGCTGGACGGCCATTATGGGATGATATTCCCATAGAAAATGTCAGTCAGATAGAAGTACTCAAAGGTGCCTCGTCTGCACTCTACGGCTCTGCAGCACTTAATGGTATCATCAATATCAGAACGGGTTATGCCACTTCAGAACCACAGACCAAAGTCTTTGCTACTTACACCCATTACATGGCACCTAGCGACCCGGTCAAGCACTGGTGGAAGGATACCGGTTATACCCCTTTCAAGTTTACTACAGCGATTACTCATAAGCAGAAGTTTGGAAAATTGGATGTAGTGGGTACTGGGTTCTATGAGACTTTCGATCAGGTTAGGAGAGACAATTATAAAAACAGATATCGGCTTTCAGCTAATCTGAAATATCGACTTTCAGACAGATTGACTTTGGCGATGAATACCATGTACAATTATAAGGACTCTGCAAGTTTCTTGTTGTGGGATAATGCTCGTGATGGTGCCTATATCGGCTGGGAGGGTACTGAAAGTGCCGGTGTGACTAAGCGGTATTATATCGATCCGCAATTGACTTATTATGACAATGGAAATAACAAACATAAAATTCTCAGCCGCTATTATAAGTTAAGCAATGGAAGCATTACTAATCAAGCGACTAGATCAGATAACCTGTATCTGGAATATCAATATACAGGAGCAGTGAAGGAGTTGGATCTCGAATACACGGCAGGTGTTTCTGGCTACTGGGTCCGTTCAAATTCTGAATTATATGGCTCTGTAGATCTTAATAATGCCAACCTTGCAGCGTTTGCACAAGTGGACAAGAGTTTCGGTCCGCTTACGGTTACCTTGGGGTCGCGTTATGAGCATAATCAACAATCCAATCCTATGATATTCTTAGGTGATAGTCTAGGAGATCTCGACCTGAAAGAGGGTCGACTAGTGAATAGATTGGGCTTGAATTATGAGTTGAATGATCAGACTTACTTGAGGACCTCTTGGGGGCAGGGTTATCGCTACCCATCGATAGCGGAGCGATTCATATTTACAGATCTGGGTGGGTTTTTCATCTTGCCGAATCCTGACCTGGAATCAGAAAGTGGCTGGACAGCAGAAGTCGGTATTAAGAGAAGCATTACAATAGGAGAGCATACGGGTTACGTCGATCTATCGCTCTTCAGATCAGAGTATGAGAATATGATGGAATTCACCTTCGGAAACATAGAAGGAATACCTGGATTCCAATCTCAGAATGTTGGGAATACCCAGATCAATGGATTGGAACTGGAAATAGTGGGTGGCCTAAAAATAGGACCTGTTCCGATAAAGCTACTAGGAGGCTATACTTACATCGACCCGTCCTATAAGGATTTTGAATCCAATGAAACGATTCAGGCAGGGATTACAGAGCCGCTCAATCCCGGCGACGATCCCAATGTGCTCAAATACAGGAGTAAGCATAATATGAAGATGGACGCCACCATCTATATAAAGAAATTATCTTTGGGAATTGCCTACAACAGATCCAGTCAGATAGCGACGATCGATAGATTTCTTTCTTTGCTCAATGAGATTCAGCAATATAGAGAAGCAAATCCAGACCCTTTTTATCGATTGGATACAAGAGTTGCCTACGATTTTGGGAAATTCAAGATAGGAGCTAATGTGAATAATCTGACCAATCATGAATATTCGAAAAGGCCTGGTGTCTTAGAAATTCCAAGGAACATCTCTGTGAGATTGGATTATGATTTTTGAAACTTATAAACGGCCATTCCGTTATTGAATTACAGTACTTTCAGTCAAATTAATTAATATGAAACTCATTACTCTAATATCGATTCTTACTTGTATGTTCTTAGCTTGTAAGGAACCGAAGGCATCCGAAACACTAGACAAGGTAAAGGACACAGAAGTGGAGGCAATTGTAAAGGCAGGAACTGAATCAGCTACGGTCGCCGTAAAAGGATCAGACTCAGAGTATGTTAGCGCCCCCACAGAAGTTACCTCACCGCCATCAAGCTCCGCTGAAAAAAACCCACCCACTAAAACACTGACTAAAAGGACTCCACCAGCAAACAATCAGCCCTCGGGAACTGAAGCTTCAGTCAAGAAAGCCAGCAAAGCTCCACTGAAATCTTCTCAAGAAAAGGTGGAAACAGCAAAGGAAAAAATCGTAGCTCATAAAGAAGTGTCAACGCCGGATCACAAGATAAAAGACAAACCAACTATAAGTGATGTAACCGCTACAAAGAAAGAGGATATAATCGCTTATGAACCAGAACCCGATCCCACTCACAAAATCCAAGAAAAACCTACCAAGAAAAAAGTCGATAAAGTTCACGAGGCTTTTGATGCACTCTTGATCAAAAATGTGACACCTGCAGGAAAAGTCGATTATAAAGGTTTCAAGTCTGAAGTAAGGACCCTGAATGCCTATCTGCAAGACTTGTCAGAGGTACAAGTATCCACCCTGAAGGATAAAGAGCAATTAGCTTTTTGGATAAATGCTTACAACGCATTCACTATTAAGAAAATCTTGGATAATTACCCTGTTAAGTCCATAACAGACTTGGATGGCGGCAAGCCTTGGGATGTGAAATGGATCAAACTGAATAATCAGACTCTCTCTCTCAATGACATCGAGAACGTCATAATACGACCTACTTTCAAAGAGCCTAGAATTCACTTTGCAGTCAATTGTGCAGCAAAATCTTGCCCGCCCTTGATGAATAAAGCCTGGACTTCAGCTAATATGGAAGCTTCATTTGAAAAGCAAACCAGGGCATTCATAAATTCTGCAGAAAACTCTATCAGCTCTGAGAACGTGGATATCTCCAAAATTTTTGATTGGTATGGAGAAGACTTTGGAGATCTTATCGGATTTCTCCAGAAATACACGACCAAGTCTTTGAGCGCTGATACTCAGATCAGCTTTAAGGATTATGATTGGAGTTTGAATAATTGAGTTTTGCCTCGGTAATCAGCAGTAGCGAATCGGCGAGGCCAGTGCTTAATAATTTGAAGACCAATCAATCGTAGTATTAAGTTTGTAAAGGATAGATTATTCTAAATGCGCATTTCAGCGTATTTCATTGGTTTGAGCTTAGGATAGAGGTTACTAGCACTGAACTTATTTTGAAATATAGGCATCGAGTATGCAACGTTTTGCCTCACAGACACATTACACTAGTAGGGCAAGCTCCATTAGTGTCCTAAGTTGTTTAGTTGACTGAATTTAAAATGCCTGCAGTTCGATACTGTAGGCATTTTTCATACCCATGATCAGAAGTATTCTGCTCCTCAGGCACCTTTTCTGAGTGAATGGCAATAGTAAGTAGTGATAGTCTTAGGTAAGCAACACAATCATTGACTTATGAAAACGAACCTCTTTTTATCGATCTGCTTTATCGGACTCGCTGTTTCACTATCATCACAAGCTTATAGTTTTAAAAAACCAAAGGGTAGTTATGGTTGGGTTTTAGGTATGAGTATGGGAACTAGAACACTAGATTACAATGACATTGAAACTATAACCGATGACCCTGCTAACCAAATCGCTTACCCTGAAGCTAGTCTGGGCCAGATTAGAAGCTTCAGGCTTGGCTTTGATTATTCAAAATTCCTGGTTGGAAAAACCTTTTTCAGAACAGGTTTGCGAGTTAATTCTCCAGCCTACAATACCTTTCATTTACCGACATTGGATCCGGAATTGAGCAAGAAGTATGACACCGAAAGAACCAATAGTGAGCTCAGGTATCGATTCCGGTTGAGAGAATATAAACTGGAAATTCCCTTGGTATTACGGTATCACTTTATGAGTGATATCTGTGCAGTCTTTGTGGAAGGCGGTATCAGTACTAATATTTACCTAATGTCCACAGTAAAGAAAGAGGTGGAACATTCCTCACTGGAAATAGTCCAAGTACGATCAGATCGGCTTAATTTTCAAGGCTTGATTTCCATTGGTTCAGAGTGGGATCTCACAGACAGTCTTCCGATGTTTGTCCAGATGGTTATTCGCTATAGTCCTATGCAACATCAGGTGGGGCTGACCGAGGCTAGGGACTTTTCTTGTGGTGTGGAATTCGGAACGAGAAAGTATTTCTGATCTGTTCCTCACAGGGTATAGAAAAAGCCAGAAGAAACTTCTGGCTTTGATTCATTTCGAAATTGGATTTTATGCCTTTGGTATTCTCAAAGTCTGTCCTGGAAAGATCTTGTTAGGGTCTTTGAGCATAGGTTGATTAGCTTCGAATAGTTCTTTGTATTTCATGGGATCCCCGTAGAATTTCTGAGCGATCTTAGATAGAGAATCACCTGATTGCACCTCGTACATCTCAGCTGCAACTACTTCAGGAGCACTTTCGACGATGGAAATTCTATCATCTATTGCGGAGACTCCATCCATATTCCCTAGTATCAATATAGCTTTTTCCTTGGCTTCATTGGAGCCAGCTTGACCCCAGATGGAAACGATGTCGTCCTCTATTTCTATGTCGACATTCTTGATATCGACGCCTGATCCAGATATGATACCTTCTAGTAGACCTTCCTGACGTTCTTTCATCGCATCTACAGATTTCTCTTTGCTCTTATAAGTTTCTGCTTTTTTCTTGAGCAAGCTAGAACCTGCTGTTTTAATAAAATTGAATAATCCCATTGCTTATTAGTTATGTTAGTTAATACAGTGATGAGCTGAATGGTAGCAAATCTTGCGTATACCAGCTCTATTTATCAAGATAGCCATTCTATGGATAGAACACTTGATTTAACGTATATTTGTGGTGCTTTATGCGATTGATACAATACATAGTTCTTCTGATTCTCGTCCTGAATGGCTTACAGCCATTGATGCAGGAGCAGTCTGGTGATCAAGCAACCCTAATAGCACTGGAGCATTCCTGTCCTAACAGCGATGTTTCAGATGACCCTGAGCAAAAGGAAGATGAGAATATCGATTCCAGAGGCGATGAAGACCTGGTCACTAATGATGACAGTCAAGTCATAGAGCCTAAACCCAATGATTTACAGACTTCATCCAAGGTCTGGAGTGGACAGCCTGTCTTTCTGACTGCTATCCCCACAGATTTTGGTGATTGGGTGATAATTAGAGAATACAAAGTTGCCAAGATCTCTCTGGCGCTCAAAAAACACAGTTATTTCTCCAAGAGGACTGCAGACTACGCAACAGCCTAGCTGAGTTAAGTGACGGACTACGTCACCTTTATGGTATGCTACCATATATTGATAATCAGCCTTTAATACATTTATTTATATTTAATATGATAAGTTTGTAACCATCTTATCGATTTTGTATTCAGGCTATTCGTGATAACATTTATAAATCGACAATAACACATGAAAGGATTAATTAAAATTTTTCTGGTTCTTCTCATACTAGTGAGCTTACTGCAAGTTTTCTATATGCTGCCGACCAGAAAGGTGGAAGCTGCTGCTAAGGACTTTTCAGAGCAGTATGTTGCAACTCATCAGGACGAAGATCCCTATGAAGCCAGAAAGAAGTCCAAAGCTGCTTATCTGGATTCCATCTCGGGAGAAGAGATTTTCAGATTACCAGGAATAGGAGGCTTCACTTACAGCGACCTCAAGCAAAGACAGCTCGCGATGGGCTTGGACCTCAAGGGAGGTATGAGTTCTGTATTGCAAGTGGATCTGAGAGAACTACTGGAAACATATTCCAGAGATAGTAAGAATGAAGCTTTTGTCAATGCACTGAATGCTGCAGATGCTGCTAAGAGTGGTAGCCAATCTGATTACATCAGTCTATTCGGACAAGCATACTCCAAAGACCCTAACAATGATCCATTAGCGTTCATATTCAGAAGAAGTGGTGTCCTGGAAGATAAGATCAATACAGAGACCAGTAATGGAGAAGTATTGAGAATTTTGAGAGAAGAGGCCGATGGCGTTGTAAAGACGACTTTCAAAATGCTCAAGGAGAGAATCAACAAGCTAGGAGTTGCACAACCCAATGTTACTTTGGATGAGAACAGAGATTTGATTCTTGTTGAGATGCCCGGTATAGAGAATCCGGAAAGAGCCAGGGAATTCTTGAATGCAAGTGCTGCCTTGGAATTCTGGGATACGTATAGAAATTCAGACAATAACATGCTGTCGAAGTTTCAGGAAGCAGACAACAGACTCAAGCAAGCCGCAGGACAGGCTGTACAAACTGCTCCTACAACGACACTGGATACCATATGGACACAATCTGTGGATTCCTTAGGGAATATGACGGGTGATTCCACTTTCCAGGTGGTGGAACGACAAGCTGATCAGACGGCTCTGGACAGAGGACCTCTATTGAACTTGTTGACCCTGAATGATGGTAGAGGAGATATGAACTATACTGCTGTGGTGATGGGTTTTGCAGAGAAGAATAAGAAGAATGCAGTGATGGAACTACTGAACAGACCTGATATCAAAACGCTGTTCCCTGTAGATTCTAAATTCATGTGGTCAAGAGCACCATACTCTGATTTTGAGACAGGGGATGAGACATCTTATTACATGCTGTATCTGCTGAAAACTCCTCCAGGTGGTAAGCCCCTCATAGAAGGTGATGTCATCAATACAGCAGATAATAGTCCCGATCCTGTGTCAGGAGAAATGACTGTTAATCTCAGTATGAATTCTGAAGGTTCCAAGAGATGGGCAGCTATGACTACCAAAGCGGCAAATGCTGGTAACAGAGAAGTTGCTATCTGCATAGATGATGAAGTTATTTCAGCACCTTCAGTTAATGGCCCTATTACACAAGGTAGAACGCAGATCACTGGTAATTTTACGATTCAGGAAGCGGCAGATTTTTCTTCCTTGTTGGAAATTGGAAAGTTGCCAGCAGGGGTGAGAACAATACAGGAATCGACAGTAGGACCTTCTCTGGGTAAGAAAAACATCAACAGTTCACTGACAGCCCTGGCGGTTGGATTTGGATTGATCTTATTATTCATGGTCTTCTATTATTCTGGAGCTGGATTGATTTCGATCTTGGCGCTCTTGCTGAATATCTTTTTCATTTTCGGTGCCTTGGCATCTTTCGGTACGGTATTGACTTTGCCGGGTATAGCTGGTATCGTATTGACGATCGGTATGGCAGTGGATGCCAACGTGATCATTTATGAAAGAATCAGAGAGGAGTTGCGGGCTGGTAAGAATTTGCTCGCCTCGATCAATGATGGTTTCCGACATTCCTATTCCGCGATCATAGATGCCAACGTTACAACCCTATTGGTTGCTTTTGTCTTGGCTTATTTTGGACTGGGCCCTATCAAGGGATTTGCAGTTGTCTTGATCATCGGTGTATTGGCATCCCTCTTTACTGCAGTACTTATCGGCCGCATGCTGATAGACTGGTGGACTCAGAAAGGGAACAACCTGGGTTTCTGGACAGGTGCTTCTAAGAATGCTTTTGCAAATCTGAAAATCGATTGGTTAGGCAAGAAGAATATTGCATGGATCTGTTCTGCAGTGATCATTATTGCTGGCTTAGGTTCGATGGCGACCAGAGGATTTGATCTCGGTGTGGATTTCAAGGGTGGATATTCTTACACAGTCGAATTCCCAGAAGGCACGTCAGTGAGCAAGCAGTCACTTGAACAAGGATTGACAACTGTATTTGGCGCTAAGCCAGTCGTTAAAGCCGTTAACACCAAGAATACTTACAATATCGTCACTGACTATATGGTGGATGATAATTCTGAAGGTGCTGCAAATCAGGTTATACAGAAATTACACGAGGGAGTTGTTGCCCTTTCAGGTCAAGCGGTAAGCTTCGATAAGTTCAAACTGACAGATAATGAAGGGGTGGCGCATGTGATCAGTTCCAGTAAAGTAGGACCGACCATTGCTGAGGATATCAAGACCAGTTCACTCTATGCAGGAATTTTTGCACTCTTATTGATCTTCTTGTACATCTTTATCAGATTCAATAAGTGGCAGTTCAGTCTCGGAGCCGTTGCAGCCTTATTCCATGATACTCTGGTCGTGCTTGCAGTCTTCTCTTTATTGCATGGCGTCTTGCCTTTCACGATGGAGATAGATCAGGCTTTCATAGCAGCGATATTGACAGTTATAGGTTACTCTATAAATGATACCGTGGTCCTATTCGATAGAATCAGGGAATTCTTGGGTATCTATCCCAAGAAGGACACAGATGCTATCCTGAATATGGCGATCAACAGTACGTTTTCCAGAACGATAATCACGTCGATCACGACTCTGATCATGATTACACCTCTATTCATATTTGGGGGTGGAAGTATCAAAGGTTTTGCCTTTGCCTTGATCGTGGGTATCATAGTGGGTACGTATTCTTCCATATTCATTGCGACGCCGATCGTGAGACAATTGTCCACAGATCTGAAGCCGAAGCAAATAGAATCTAAGAAAAGCTTCTCTAAAGCTGCTAAGGCCGCTAAATAGAGTATAGGTTTTAAAATATAAGAGCCCTTGCATTGGTTACAATGTGAGGGCTTCTTTATTTACAGGTTTGGATTTATTCAGACAGGTAACTCACGAGTATAGATGTTATTTTAGTTCCTGATTATCATATGACAACAGAGCACATATTAAATGATTCTAAGATGTGGTTAACGACCAAAGCTGCCCTACTGCTGGTATTGAGTTCAGTGATCTGTATGATGTCAGCTTGTTCTATTACCCAACGCGTCAAGACAGGTCAGATGGCTTTTGATCTAAAGCAGTATGCTGTAGCCGTTAAGCTGCTAGAAAGGGAATTCAAGGAAAGTGATGAATCTCAATCCAAAGCCCAACTGGCTATGCTACTAGGGGATTCTTACGATATATTGAACGATCATCCCGCTGCCGTGCAATGGTATGAACGAGCCAAGCAATTCAAGAATGTCGATCAGAAACTGGCTCCTGCCTATAAAAAGAATGAGCAATATGCACAAGCTGCTGAGCTCTATCTTAAGATGTGTCAAGAGACCAATGAAAACAGCTGGTGTGCCGAGGCTAAACTCTGTAAGGCCGCACTCAATGCAACAATAGAACCGAAGAAAACAGAAATCAGTGTGGTCTCTGCCAACTCTAGATATGCCGATTACAGCCCCGCTTTTTTCGGCACGGAATACCTGGTGTTCACCTCAGACAGAGAGAGTAGCATCGGAGATGACGTGTATAAATGGACGGGAAATTCTTTTTCAGATCTATACGTCGTCAATCTCAATGGCCGGAAAGTAAATTCTTTTGATGCAGTCATCAATACTGCGGCCAATGAGGGTACGGCCTGTTTCAGCAAGGATTTGAACGAAATATATTTTACACGATGTGCTTCCGATGGTTCTCGTGATCAGTACTGTCAGATTTATTTCAGTCAGCGACCGAATGGCTTCTGGATGGAACCTGAAGTGTTGCCCTTCTTTGGAGCAGGGACTAACTATGCACATCCTTGCCTGATAGAACAAGATTCAGTTTTGATATTTGCTGCAGCGCCACCTTCCAGCGATGGTACTTATGACCTCTATTATTCAGAACGTGTGGAGGATGGCTGGACCAGCCCGGAACTCATGCCACCGAGTATTAATAGTCTGGGAAATGAGAAGTTTCCGACGAGCTATGGAGATACCTTGTACTTTGCTTCCGATGAATTACCTGGTTATGGTGGTTACGATCTATTCAATACGCATCTGGAAAATGGCACTTGGTCTCAGCCAGAAAATATGGGCAGGCCGATCAATTCTGGTGCAGATGACTTTGGCTTAGCCATAGACCCAGCGGGAACAGCTCGCAAAGATATTGCTCTACAAGGTTATCTCAGTTCGTCCAGAAATGTAGGGACTAGTGATGATCTTTTTTTCTTTACCCAATATGAGCCAGAGGAAACAGCAGAAGAGGAGCCACCCATCACGAGCACGGACAAGACATCCTACAAGATTTTCTTAGCGTACAAGACCGTAGAGTTACTTCATGTGGATGACGACCCCAACAAAGCCATAAGAGGCCGATTGCCGCTAGGGAATACTCAAGTCACTCTGCAAGTCGGTTCGGAACCGACGATGCCCATGAAAAGTCCTGATGAGAGGACAGGCTTCGTATTAGAAGAAATAGGGGAGAATGAGACGTATATATTATCAGCATCTAAGCCTGGATATCTTGTAACTCAATACACCTTCGATACGCAATTTGCAGAACCGCTGGCTCAGGACACCACTATTAATGTGGACTTGACTATGGAAAAGATTGTCTATGATAAAGAGATCAATCTGGATAATATCTACTATGACTATAATAAGTGGGATATCAGAAAAGATGCCGAGCCTACCTTGGATGCCTTATTGGAATTATTGGAATTGAATACTGATATCAAGATGCAAATAGCCGCCCACACAGACTGTCGAGGTGAGCTGGATTTTAATGAAAATCTCTCTGGTAAAAGAGCCTTGTCGGTTGTCAATTATTTGGTCGATAAAGGTATAAGCGCCACTCGCTTAAGCTCCAAAGGATATGGAGAAGCCGAACCCGCTGTAACCTGTTCCTGTAATGACTGCACAGATGAGCAGCATCAAGCCAATAGAAGAACGACTTTTAAGATTCTGAGGTAATAACGGGTTATTATCAACTAGTATATGGGTCGTAACCGCTGATCTCTGCACTGCTGCCCTCTAACTCCCTGAAGGGAGAACCGCTGCCCGCTGCTCGTGCGGGTAGATCACCCCTTTAGGTACTGTGTTTAAATCCAAGTGATTTTGATCTTAATTTTCAATAATTACTAATTTACATACTT
>ENA-ORXM01000316-ORXM01000316.1-marine-metagenome-genome-assembly--contig:-NODE-316-length-92627-cov-105.360875_pt1 | contig 92627 bp, 55 predicted proteins | sample MGYA00237867_ERZ511480 | MGnify/ENA primary metagenome ERZ511480 (study PRJEB26309, sample SAMN06266103) | marine metagenome | isolation source: Algal blade | place: United Kingdom:Sidmouth, United...
TCATTATCTGACGCCTCAGAGTTTATAAGAGTTATTGAACAGAGACAAGACTATAAAATAGGCTGCATCGAAGAAGTCGCCTATAGAAGTGGATTTATCAATGCGGAGCAGTTAGAAAAAATAGCTCAACCTCTGGTGAAGTCTGGTTATGGAAAATACTTACTTCGTCTGATCAAGAGTTAACTTTCAACCTACCCTATTCAAATATTCAGCTCTGTCAATAACTTTTTCAACGACTTACCTATAGCAGAAGACCACTATTGCTATCACGCCATTCTGAAGACTCGATAATCAATAATGTTGCTTCTCCAGTACCACACATATCGGAGGTCCTCTTTTGTCGACACTCAGCAACTTAAGGCGACCATCAATAAGAAAAATTTTAAATCATAGTCATATGTATTATAACCGATCTCAGCGATCAGCACTCAGTCTGCGGCCTGGCACTATCTGAGTAACGGACGATCTTGAGTTACTTTCATACTACTACAGCTATTTTCAAAATGCTGCAGCTATATTCACTTTCTCATCTTTACACAATTCAATGAAAATAAAGCATACACTTCCCCAACTTAAGGCGCTGGGTTAGGAATCTTATCGTGCACTTCATTGATTTCTTTGATGATGTCCTTAGATAGCGTCACATTGATGCTATCAATGTTTTCCTTTAGCTGATCTAAATTAGTAGCTCCAATGATATTGCTGGTCAGAAAGCGCTGTTGGTTGACGAATGCTAATGACATCTGGGCTAAGCTCAAGCCATGCTTTTCAGCTATGTCTAAGTATTGCTGTGTGGCACGATGACAATTCTCACCTTTATATCGAGACATGCCAGAAAATTGGTTTATTCTATCGGTTGGTTTGTCTAAACCTTTATGATATTTACCACTCAAAAAGCCGAATGCCATTGGAGAATAGGCCAAGAGACCTACCGACTCTCGAATAGATATTTCAGCCATGCCCACCTCATAAAGGCGATTCAATAAACTATATGGATTTTGCACTGATACCATTTTAGCTAAACCATGCTTTTCAGCTACTCTTAAATAGTTAAGCGCACCCCACGGCGTTTCATTGGAGATGCCCCAATGTCTTATTTTCCCTTCTTTAATAAGATCATCAAGTGTTCCAATTATCTCTAAAAAGTTATCCTCCCAACCATCTTTGTGATTATATCCTCGAGTACCGAAAAAATTAGTGGCCCGAGCTGGCCAATGTATCTGATATAGATCAATATAATCAGTCCTTAATCGCCTTAAGCTACCGTGCACAGCCTCGTGAATGCTATTCTTAGAGAAATCTGTAGCTTCCCTAATATGAGAGGTATAGGACCCCGGTCCTGCAATTTTACTTCCCAGTATCACTTTATCTCTCTTATCTTGGTTTTTGCGAAACCATTCACCGATAATTTTTTCAGTTTTAAATGAGGATTCAGGTGAAGCAGGCACGGCGTATAGCTCAGCTGTATCCCAAAAGTTGACTCCATGTTCTAAAGCATAATCCATTTGTTTGTGCCCTTCTGCCTCACTATTCTGGTTACCCCAGGTCATCGTTCCTAAACAGATTACACTAACTTCTAAATCAGTACTCCCTAATTTTCTATATTGCATATCTTCTTATTTGTGTAGACTTAAAGTGCCTTGTCTAAGCAATAGCATTTAAATCTTAAAACTATTTTATTCTTTTGAAAATAAGTATCATCATTCAAAATGTCTGCCAAGAGATGGACATACTTATATCAGATCTTTAAGTATAGACCACACTTTCTCTAAGACTATTTTCTGTCCAGCTACATTAGGATGTTTTCCATCAGGTAGATTTAGAGCTGGATCACCAGCTACTCCCTCTAAGAAAAAGGGGATCAAAGTGGCATCATAGGTCTCCGCTAAAGCAGGAAAAATATCATTAAATGCAGATTCATACGCAGGTCCCATATTTGGTGGAGAGAGCATCCCCGCAATAACAATCTCTGCCTCAGGGTATCTTGATTGGACTCTTTCCAACAGCATACTTAAATTCTTTTTAGTCTGATCCACATCAAGACCTCTGAGCATATCATTAGCGCCTAACTCTAAAATAAACACATCAATAGGCTGCGAAAGAACCCAGTCGATACGGTTGAGACCTCCTGAAGTGGTTTCTCCACTCAGGCCGGCATTCACCACATCATATCCCAAACTCAATGAATCTATTCTTTCTTGCAATAGGCTAGGCCATGCGGTCGCTTCATCATCTAAACCGTATCCAGCAGTCAGGCTGTTGCCAAAACATAGGATCGTCATTCGATCATCCTGATTAACGTCCATCACTTCAGAATTAGATTCTACAACATCTTTAGTTTCGGCCTGTTTAGATTGGCAGCCATACATCAGAAAAAGGTATAGATAAATCGTCAAATATTTACCAAAGAGATGCATATATAAATTGTGTCTAACGTTAAGTAATCATTCACACCACGAAATGCAAAGCAACACGAAATATGCGAGAAATACTACAAGTGACTAATCTAAATAAAACATATATAAGTGGAGATCGCGAACTGACAGTTTTAGATAATGCTAATTTCTCAGTCACTTCAGGTGAAAGCGTTTCTATCGTAGGACCATCTGGAAGTGGTAAGACAACCTTATTAGGCTTATGCGCAGGACTCGACTCACCTTCTTCGGGTGATGTGATTTTAGATGGCGCCAGAATGAGTGCGCTATCAGAGGACGAGCGAGCCGCGTTGAGAAATAGAATGGTTGGTTTTATTTTTCAAAATTTTCAATTACTTCCCACATTGACCGCTTTAGAGAATGTCATGATTCCTTTAGAGTTACAGGGTCACAAGGATGCAAAAGCCATTAGTGAGGCATTACTTGAAAGAGTCGGTCTATCTGGACGATTCAATCATTTTCCAAGCCAACTATCCGGCGGGGAGCAGCAGCGCGTCTCTATAGCCAGAGCATTCTCTAACAGTCCTGCCATTCTCTTCGCGGACGAGCCTACTGGTAATTTAGATGGAGATACTGGTGCTAACATTGAAGCCTTGCTCTTCGAGATGAATCAAGAAAAAGGAACCACACTTGTCATCGTTACACATGATCTTGATCTTGCCAATAAGACAGATAGAATTATTAGACTGAAAGGTGGTCGTATCGTATCTGATATTAACTCTAAAAGTGCAGCCAGTATATGACCCGCTTCTCCTTTCTGCTCAAGACTGCCATCAGAGATAGTCGCAAAGATAGGGCGAAGCTATTCATGTTTATGTCCTCTATCATTTTGGGAATCTCTGCCCTAGTGGCTATTAATTCTTTTAATTATAATCTGGTCAAAGACATTGACAATCAGGCTGCCACCCTCCTTGGTGCGGATATAGCTATTACGGGGAATAGGCAATTATCTGACTCGCAGCAAGCCATCGTTGATTCGCTTGATATTGAAGCTGAAGCTACAGAGACTGAACTCTTCTCGATGTCATATGTGCCAAAGACAGATGCCTCACACTTTGTTCGCCTAAAAGCACTGGAGGGCCAATTCCCTTTCTACGGAGTTTTAAAGACAGAGCCTGCTTCAGCTTACCAATCATTTCAAAACGCAAAAGAGGCGCTGGTCGATTATAGCCTGATGGCCGAACATGGCCTTGTGATCGGTGATAGCATCAAGTTAGGTACTCAGATTTTCATGATTTCTGGAGAGCTTCAGAGTGCATTTGGGAGCATTGGCATTTCTTCGAGCTTTGCACCTACGGTTTATATAGCTAAGCGGTATTTGGACTCCACCGATCTTGTGCAGCCAGGTAGTATCGTCGATTACGCTTACTATTATAAACTAAATGATGTTGTAGATGCGGATGCGTGGAAGGAAAAATATAACAAAGCTTTCAGAGATGAAAGCCTTAGAATACAGACGATTGAAGGCCAAAAAGAGAATTTAGATGAGGCATTCTCTTCTCTCAATAATTTTTTAAATTTAATTGCCTTAGTCTCGCTATTACTGGGGTGTATTGGTGTGGCCAGTAGCGTCTTGATATATATAAAGAAGAAGATACCCTCAATTGCTATATTACGATGCTTAGGTATGAAGGGCAATCATGCATTTATCATTTTTCTTATACAGATCACCGCTTTAGGAATTGCCAGCGTCATTATTGGAGCCATTTTAGGAGCAGTCATTCAGAAAAGCCTTCCCATACTTCTTCAAGATTTTCTACCCTATCAGGTAGACATGACCATTTCATGGAGAGCCGTCATGGAAGGCATAGTAGCTGGTTCAATCATAACACTTCTTTTCTCAATAGCTCCTCTTGTCGGTATCAGGAAGATCAGTCCCCTTCGGACTCTCAGGTCTTCATTTGAAGAAGATGCTGCCCCTATCGACCCGCTGCAGATCAGCATCTACGTTACCATTGCTTTAAGCTTGATATTATTTTTGTTTCAACTCACTAAAGATTTGAAGACTGCCTTAATATTTGGAGCTGGATTGCTGCTATCATATGTTATATTATTTATCATCTCAAAGCTCGTGATCTGGGCATCTAAACATTTTATTCCAAGACAGTGGAATTTTGTCTTTAGGCAGGGCTTGTCCAATCTGTATCGCCCAAATAATCAGACGCTCACCCTCCTTATTTCAATTGGTTTAGGGAGTGCTATACTTACCACGCTGTTTATAATTCAGGGCCTTTTACTTAGTAATGTTAGTTCGATGGATTCTGGTAGTCAGCCCAACATGATCTTATATGGCATAGAACGCCATCAGACTGAAGAGGTGAAATCAATAAGTGCCCAGTACGATCTCCCAATTATTCAGGATGTTCCGATTGTGACCATGCGCTTAGCGGCATGGAAAGGAAAGACCAGAAATGAATGGCTTGCTGATACTACGAGAAAGTCCAGCAGGTGGGCGATTAACAGAGAGGCTAGGGTGACCTATAGGAACTATTTAGAATCTGACGAAGAGCTGATCGCAGGTAGGTTTGTGGGTGAGGTCGCTTCGGGTGATTCTGTTTTTATTTCTTTAGACCAAGGCTATGCCGAGTCTCTGGATGTAGCTCTCAATGATGAATTGGTGTGGAATGTTCAGGGCACCTTAATTAAAACTTATGTCAGCAGTTTCAGAGATATCGAATTCAGGTCTATGCGGACTCGCTTTTTTATTTTGTTTCCTAATGGGGTGTTGGAAAATGCTCCGCAATTCAATGTGATCGTCACTAAGTCACCTGATCCTGCAGTCACAGCATCGTACCGAAGCGCAGTAGTTAAAGCCCTACCTAATGTGTCAGTGGTAGATCTAAGTATGATTCTCTCTACCCTCAATGATATTTTGAGTAAGGTGTCTTATGTCATAAAATTCATGGCAGCATTTAGTATTTTGACTGGATTAATCGTGTTGATTAGTTCGTTGATGCTGAGTAAGTTTCAGAGGGTCAAGGAAAGCGTTCTACTTAGAACTTTGGGAGCAAGCAAGAATCAGATTCTTAAGATTAATGCGACCGAATATGGATTACTTGGGGGATTATCAGCTCTAACTGGCATTATGATTTCTATCGTAGCTGCCTATCTTTTGTCTAAGTTTCAATTCGAACTTGACTTTGATCTTAACTGGCTACCAATAATAGCCATCTTTATTTTGGTAACTCTGATTACGGTGATTATTGGACTCTTAAATAGTAGAGAAGTTATTATCAAGACTCCTTTAGAGGTCCTGAGAAATGAAGTTTGATTGACTTTACAAATAGGTCAAATCAGAATTTATTCGTGAAGCTACGGCTGAATACCTAATATCCACGTCTTGCATGCGGATATAGATATCATCAAGATTTATCATTCGGGAGCTACCAAAGTCGAAGTTATAAATTCAATTAGTCCTACACGATAAAGTTGAATTTGGCACATCTGAATTAAATTTAGTTATGCCGTGAGTGTAATATCTTGGTGGCCCAAGAAGAAGTACTGGGAAAGTAGTAGAGCAAGGCATCGGTAGGCGAGATTTTTGGTAAAAATTATGACAACCAACTTTTATAGGGACCCCAATTTTCATTGAGAATCAAGTATTTCAGTGTAGCAGTTCCAAATATATGATCAAAGCAGCTTTAACAATAATCTCTAACCGATTAATATCGATCATTTAGAGCTTGAATATAAAGCAGCAGGTTCTTCTGAACATTTCTGAATTACGTAATTTTTCATTTCTTTATCAACAGATAATCTTCAGATAATATGATAGGCTTATTCAGAAGTAATCATAGGTACGCCGTAGGTGTAATACCTTGGTAGCCCAGTTCGAAGTACTGGAAAAGATAATAAAGAGGAACATTGGTTGGCGAGATTTTTGATAAAAATCATGACAACCAATTTTTACTGTGATCCAATTTTTCTTTGAGAATTATTTATCAAAGTGTAACATTTCTACACATAAGATCAGTTTTGCACAGCTAATAGTTCACATATTAATATTTACCTGAGCTTGGTTAGAATGATAAGACCTAAACAAGAAAACATCTCCTATTCCTGCCTACAGAAGCTGATCTATATAAAGCCATAACTGCTTAAGTCTAATGTTAAAATCCATTCTGAAAGTTTTTCTACCTTTCATAAGCAATAGCTACATTGCCTGTATAGATTGAGCATACAAGGCTATCACTATCACACTCAAAATCAGCTGTATTCAAATTGATAACTATCCATGGATGTGGAATTTGTATCAGAAAACGGGCAAAAAAATAGCCACATATCAAAATATTGACTGCGGCTATTTTAGGTTCTATTTAAGTGCTTAGGACACGATATTAATAGAACACAGTTTCATTTCTAGCTCTATTCTAATACGATCATCTTTTTCATATCAGTGAAAGAAGCAGATTCCAGTCGATAATAGAGGACACCTGATGTTTCAAGCGCTTCTTTCGATATATTAAATTGATTATACCCTGCTGAAAATGATCCTGTTACAACTTTTATGGTTTTACCAGCGGCATCAAAAATGGATAATGATGCTTTGTCTGCTCGAGGAAGACTAAATGGTATGACGGTAGATTCACTAAATGGATTCGGTGTATTTTGATACAACTCATATGCTTCGGCTATATCGTCATCAGTCAGCCCTAAGGATACGCTTGACACATTTGCAAGCGAACCAAGGTATGCTTCATCGGCGGTCACCCTGGAGGTAATTGCTACGACATCCTTCAATTCTGTACGGATTGAAGATTCGAAATCAATAGAGAAGATAGATGTCTTTACTACAGATATTGCCTCATCTTGGTTCCAGCTGATGGTCGTGAAGCCATCGTGCACTGCATAATGCGCCTCTGATATATTGATATTATCTGAATACACGTCTGTTACAACTAAGCCAGGATGTTCTAAAGTAAATTGAAATCCATATACTGATTCAAAGTCGTCTGAGAATAAGTCCATAGTAAATCGATTACCCTGATTAACTTCTCTATTTTCAATATTAAATTCCAATTCTGTGTTTGATCTTATCTGAGATCTCGTCGACAGATTAACTGTCGCATTTTGATTCACATCTCCAATTTTGACTGCCACAAAATCATTTTGATTTTCATTTGCCGAAAGGTCAATAATGTCTAACTGCTCAATAAATGGCCAAGGATCATTAATATCGAAAAAAGTCTGGGCCTTATCCACAAATCTCCAACTCTCACTATTCGCAAGATCATCCGTAACGCCAAGGATTAACTTACGTAAAGCTAAGATGTCACCAGCAGTGACCTTGTCATCATCATTCGCGTCAGAGGCAATAATCTTGTACTCACTGTTGAGTGGCGTGTCCCCAATAATATGTCTTTGAATAAGGACTAAGTCAATGGTACTCACTCCATTGATGTAGTCAGTATCCTTAGACGAGCTGATTCTATAATTATAGTCCAATGGATTATTGGTGAACGAATATCTACCTGATTCAGAAGTCATCACAGTCTTCGGATACTCTGCCAACCCAGTCGAGACTGTCACTTCTACTTCAGATACTGATTCTCCATATTCGGTGCTGATACTACCAGCTATTCTTGCACCTGATCCTACTTGTACTTCGTCGCAGTCAGTACCGAGTGTCAAGCTTACAGAGCAGAAATCACCATTACCTTGCTCATCCCACACCCAGACATCCAGATTAGAGAAGTTTTGCATATCCTCACAAAAGAAAGTGATGCCTGTCTGATCTTCGAATCCGTCATCACCTGGTTTAGCAGGTTCATCACCTGACGGCACTATGGTATACAGAAGGTCTTCTTCAGATGTACAATTATCGAAGCTGCCAAAGTTAAATTCTTTGCCCCATGCGGTGATCATCCCATCAGCATCAGAAATCACTGAGGACAATCCGCTGACACAAAATGGTGTAGGATTTTTCCGATCTTCAAATCTAACTTCAGTTACTGCGGTGGCAGTATTGTTGCATCCATCAGAGACTCTCCAGGTTATGACATGTATGTCTCCTTGAGCACCCGTCTGAGTACTCATAGATGCTGTAGCTCCTCTCACCTCTTTGCTTGCTACGACCACACCATCTTTAGAAACAGATATATTCCACCTCAGACCAACTGGATTAGAATTAATTGCACCACAAAAATCTGTTGCGCTAACCGTTATCATCTCAGTTATCTCGCAAGTAGCCATGTCAGCTTTAGACTGTCTTCCGCCCGTAATGTTTACTTCGAGTAAACCCGGTGCATCTACTATCGTTGGCTCAGTCGTATCCACCACTTTAATTATTTGGTCAAACGTGTAATATCCATCTAATTCAACTTCAGCATATCTGAAATATACAGGGTCTTGCTGAGAAGAATTCTGAGGACAATCGTCACATATCCCTTGAGCCCAATCTTCCACCGCTTCGAATTGATCTCTGGAAGAATCATTTTCATCGTCTGTATCAGAACTGTTAGAATCCCACGTGCACCAGTCAACTACCGTCCACCTTCTTATGATTTTAAAACAGCTTTCTGAAGCTGTGATTGTATCTATCTCGATACTTGTTCCGACAAGACTACAGTCTGCAACACACCAGCTGGGTGATAGTAGATCCTGTTCAGATTCACAATCGATCGCCGCACCCATAGGTACATCGGCTGAAGTTTCAGTCCGTTCACTACCTACGCATTCTATATTCACACCATCCTGTAATCCGTCATCGAAGTGCTTCGGCCACTTAATCGAGTAGGGATCTAATACTGTTCCTTCTCCATTTATGCTAAGTAACTGCTTGCAGTAGGCATCTCCAACATTATAATCGCCGCTCTCATCCACATCAAGATACCATTCTCTGGTTATCGTCGAATTAGTGCACTGACCAGAGTCACTGGTCTCATCCAGCAGGATCAGATCTAATTCTGCCAGAGGACAGATCGTTCCAATAAGCGTAGGCTTAGCATTGTCTACATCATCATTACACGATATAGACACTGGAGGACAATGAAGAATCGCCTCAGATTTATCGCTTACGAATACAGTGACGACGCAATAGTTAGAATTACCGAACTTGTCGGTGGCTATAAGAATGACTTCGACTTCCTGTCCAACATCTTCACAACAGAACTTAACGTAGTCTCCTGGTTTTGTGACAGCAGTCTTGACATCTTCACATGATGCACCTTTTTCAGTTGCCTCGGTGGAAGCAGCTGGTAGCTCCTCAATAAGGGCTCCACAAGTTACAGGAACAAAGCCCAATGTATCACCAGCACAATTAAATACTGGTTCTCTGAAATCTTCTAATCTAACGACACTTAGTGACACTGGTCCGCAACCGGCATCATGACTACCTTCATCGAGTGTCTCTGCATATACGACAGCAGCCCCATTATCCTCTCTACCTGTAATCGTAACATTAATGTCCAACTCACATATGACGACTGGCCTCGTAAGATCTCTTGTCTTTACGTTAAAGAATGCTCTTGACTCGTTTCCGCACTCGTCGCTTACGATAAGGTCCACTCGAATTAAATCGTTAGTTAGAGGTATATCAATCAATCTACCATCAACGATTCTACCGTGATCTGTCTCATACCTTATTTCAACATCACTACACCTCTCGCTGATCTGATCAGGGAATATGAAGTTACGCAAGTCAAGAACACCTGTACATGTCCATGGCTCTATGTTGACAAACACATCGTTAAAGGTCCTGAGAATCACTGGAGGTAAACTATCCACAGTCTCTATGGTCTGGATATCGGTAGCTGAGAAACTTTTATCGCACCAATCAATCACTGTCCATTCTCGGAAGACTTTTCGATTGCCTCCACATCCTTGGAAATCAAGATCTGCATAAGACGAAACCAGATTACAGTAGTTTTCGTCTATCGGTACTAATCGATCCTCTTCTTCGATAATATCATCAACAATGACTATACAATTTACCTTATCTGACTTAACTAATCTTTTATCTACGACAGTGATCAGGGTCCATACTTCCTCTCCATCAATAACCTGAAGCACCATCTCTTCGTGTGTCCCTATCACAACCTCCACTAAGAGAGTATCACAAATCTCCAACGTATCAGGCTCTGGAATAAATGCAGTGTCAAGTACGTAAGGATATACTTTTTCTATTCGCTGACCAGTTCCGAATATAACTCTTGGTGATAAATCAGTGATGCTGCAGTCTAAGAAGACATCTTCAGGAAAGAATACATCAGCTATATCGTACTTATCAATTCTGTATTGCTGAGTCAGAAGTTCTTGCTCCTGCACTACCCCATGTCTTTCGAATTTAGCAGAATAAACTATAGTGATGACTTCTCCACTCGGATCACACAGATCACCAGTTCGAGTTTCTCTCACCTTTAAGTTACCTATTAATGTGGCTGTACACTTTGAGTTGAGGATGCTTGTAGCCTCGTCTTCATCTAATATAATTGATGGTCTCTCTTCTAAGCAGACCCCCGTACACCTTGGGTCTATTTCACCATTAGGGCCTGGCTCACAAGGAGATGTGAGGATAGGTATCCTGTTAGCCTCGACAGAAAGTGTTCCCCAGCATGAATTCCCTCCACAAGTCACTTTATAGGTAAAACTTTTGCCTACACTTGTTTCATCTAATATCCCTTCCGAGAATAATGTATCCTCGTGGTATACGAAAAATTCATAGAAGCCAAATGCCGGGTCTTCTAAGGTGTTGTCTTTATTTAAGTCTACTCTGCACTCTGTTCCGAGGCTTATTTGTAGATCTTGGTTACATACCAGTTCATCACATTCTCTGACGTTATAAATCACTTTCGTTGGATCATCTGGATTGCCGTTTCCATTAATATTCACATTTGTTAAATCGTCCACATCATCTGACAAGTCAGTAATTATACCATCTGCGGGATCAAAGCCTGATGCAATTGCAGAGTTAATGACAAAAGCATTTTCAAGATCAATAATCTGTAAACTATAATCTCCTGTGAATGTAAGCTCATCTGTCTCCCCTACTGCCAAGGATACGATTGGTCCTCCTTCCAAGGAAATGAGCGGATCATTCAAGCTTATATTGTTCAGAGTGACATTACCTGTATTCGTAACTGTGAAGCTATAGGATACTGTCTCTCCCTCTTGAGCTATATTATCTCCACTTTCATCGTTGAATGTACCTGACTTAGTCAGTGCTATCTCCCCTTTTTGCGGAATGATAGTGAACGTAGGGTCATCTGGATCTCCGTCCATTTCGATATCATTATCAGAGGGATCATTTGGATCATCTGAGATATCGTTGATGATAATGCCATTAGGTGCTACTCCTCTGACGGACGCCGAATTTTGTACAGCTCCATTATCGATGTCACTTTGAGTAAGAGGGTATGTAGCTGTATATGCTTGACTATTGCACTCTCCTACTCTGAGGATGGCTATAGCTGATCCCACCAGCGTGACGTTGTTATCAGTCAGCGTGATTTCCGTTAGATCTACATTTCCAGTGTTACATACAGTGAAGCTATAGCTGATTAAATCGCCCGCCATTGGACATTCATTATTTAAAGCACCTGTCTTCTCTAATTCAAATGCAGGAAATGCTTCTAATGGCACAATAGTAGGGTCATCAGGATCGCCATCACCATTAGAATCTATATTGGTAAGGTCGGTCGGATCATCAGATCTGTCTGTGATGACCTCCTCATCATCATCCAGTCCCTCCACGGTAGCACTGTTTTCATAAAAGCCAATTGCTATGTCTGTAGATGTAATCGGGTACGATCCTGTGATGGACGAAGAATCACACGCTCCAGATGCAAGGAAAGGAATAGTAGTTTGATCTACTGTTATTCCTAAGTCTATGACTCTCACTTCGGTCAGATCAATATCACCAGTATTACATATGATGAACTGATAATTAATAATGTCACCAGGCTGAGGCGGACTGTTGACTTCAGACACATCTGCTAGCTTTTCTAAACCTATGGCTGGTGCTCTCAACCCTATAATGGTCGCATCAAGGCCTACAATGGTAGTCGGATCATTCGATAACTCGCTGGTGCTGTTGCCAAGTGCATCTGTTCCGGTCACAATCGCCTGATTAGACACCATTCGATTATCAATGTCATCCTGCGTAATATTGTATACTCCTGTGAAATTTAGATTATTACACTCTCCCGGCTCTAAGCTTATTGGTCCATCATTAACTGTAATTAATGGATCTGTAACGATTATGTTGTTTAAAGTAGTAGTACCTGTGTTGCATACCTCGAAGGTATAGTTGATTGGCACACCAGGTACGAGATCAGCCTCTGGGTCAGATAATTGACCTGATTTATCCAGTGTTATATCTAAGCATGAGGCAAATGAAATAGTAACGTCAAAGGCACTGGCACAACCAAAATTATCCGTGACGGTCACTGTGTTGATACCCTCTACTAACATATCTGCTGTCTGAGTGGTCTCACCTGTAGACCATATAAAGTCGTAAGGCATGATCCCACCTGTAACCACTGCCGTAGCAGACCCATCATTTGAATCTCCATTGAAGAAGCTTAGACAGGAGATGGGTGATATATTATCAAATGTAACTGAAGGAAATTCAGGTGATTCTATATTATAGCTTTCAATTAATTCGCAATCATTAGCATCGGTGATCGTCACAGCTCCAATACCTGGAGATAGTCCTACAGCAGTTTGGGTCGCTTCACCACTTGGCCATGCGTAGCTATATGGCTCCGTCCCACCTGTCGGCATGGCTGTGGCTTGGCCATTGTCACCAAGACCATCACAGGTAACAGACACTGTGGTAATAGGTGCTGCGAGGCTGAGTGCGTCCGGCTCTGTAATCGTGATATTACATATGGTCGTACAATTGTTAGAATCTGTAACTGTCAGCTGAGTGAATCCAGCAGCTAAGTTAGTAGCTGTGGATGTGGTTTCGCCGTTATCCCACAGATAGGTATAGCCCGCAACCCCGCCTGTCACAGAAGCAGTAGCAGATCCGTCTGAAAATCCAAAGCAACTGACAGTATTTTCTAAGGAAATAACACAAGATAAACCTGACTGATCATTAATGATGATATCGCAAACTGTTTCGCATCCATTAGCGTCAGTAACAGTGACAAAATGTATGCCTCCGTCTAGATTATTGACAGTTTGAGTGCTCACGCCATTATCCCATAAATAAGTAAATGGTGCTATGCCTCCTGATATGACATCAGCTCTGGCGCCACCTGTCATTTCATTAGCACAGAAAACGTCGTTGAGTTTGGTGACTTCACAAATAAACTCTATTGGTTCTACTATTGTGATTGAGCAACTTGTTTCGCAACCATTAGCATCGGTTACAGTGACTGCTTGCAGACCTGGCGTAAGCCCTGTGGCGGTGGCGGTGGTCTGACCATCATCCCATAAAATGGAATAGCCTGGAGTACCTCCTGAAAAGCTAACCGTCGCTGATCCGTCGTCCGCACCAAAACAAGAAATATTATTTATTAATGACACATTACATATCAGTTCTGTAGGTTGATCCACTTGGATGGTACATTCAGACTGACATCCATTGTCATCTGTAATAGTAACTGAAACAAGTCCAAATCCTAACCCAGATGCGGTCGATCCTGAACCCGTCATTGACGCATTTCCAGCTGACCAAGCGTAGGTGTAAGCTGGCGTGCCGCCTTGAGGAGAAGCAATTACAATTGCATCGTTTGCTCCGAAACAAGATACTTCCTGCTCTACTCTTAGATTACAGGATAGGTCTTCGGGTTCTTCTACTACTATGCTACAGAATGAAATACAACTTTGATTGTCTGGATCTCTGACTGTAACTGTGTAAGACCCTGCCACCAAATTTGCAAATACACCGGAAGACTGAAAGGCTGAACCATCTAAACTATATTCATAATTTCCAGAACCCCCAGTACCAGTGACCGTAATTTCTGCAGAGGCATCCCCGTTGCATAGAATAGAAGATGTCTCTGTTATCGAACATGATGGCGCATTGGGCGTGGTGATCATGACCTCAGCGCAATCTACCGTACAGCCGTTATTGTCTGTAATGATGACTGTGTAGCTACCTGATATTAGGCCTGTAAATTGACCAGAAGTATTTGACGTCAATCCTAAGCCCGAGTAGGTGTAAGGTGCCGTTCCGCCTGTAGCGGTGACAGTTATTGTGCCGTCAGATGCTCCACAATCAGACTCCCCCGTTGAGGTGGCTGTACAGGTGAGTGCATCAGGTTCAGTTAAGATTATAGTGCATATAGACAGACAGCTTGTATTATCAGGATCCCTAACAGTGATTGAGTATGATCCAGCTATAAGTCCATCGAACTCTCCGCTATTTTGAAAATTAACGCCATCTAAGCTATACTCATAATTACCTGAACCCTCTGACCCAACTGCCGTTATCTGACCAGTTGCATCTCCATTGCATTGTATAGCTGATGTTACCGTGACAGTACATGTTGGGGCACTTGGGGATGAGATAATGACTTCACTGCATTCTACGGTGCAATTGTTAGCATCAGTAATGACAACAGTATATGACCCTGCAACTAAACTCGTAAATACACCAGTTGTATTTGTTGTTAATCCCGCACCAGAATAAGTATATGGCCCTACTCCTCCTGAGCCGATGGCCGTGATTGTTCCGTCAAAAGCACCACAATCCGACTCATCGGTCGTGCTCGCTGAACATACTAATGCTGCTGGTTCTCCTAAGGTGATGGTACATGCAGATATACACATAATATTGCCAGGATCTCGCACCGTTACTGTATAGTCGCCAGCTGATAATGACGCAAATACACCACTTGGTTGAAAATTTGTACCATCGATGCTATATTCATAGTTACCGCTGCCATCAGCACCAGTAGCTGTTATTTCTCCTGTCGCCTCACCATTACATAATATGGCTACCGTTTCAACTACAGTACATGATGGAGCACTTGGTGAAGAGATAATTACAGGATCACACTCCACGATACATCCATTACTATCTTCTATGGTAACGGTGTATGCTCCCGATAGTAAGTCAGTGAAAACCCCTGTATCATTCGTTGTTAAATCTGCACCTGAATAGGTGTAGGGTCCTACTCCTCCCGAGGCGGTTACAGTTATTGTTCCATCTCCTGATCCACAGTCTGTCTCATCCGTAGCCGCACTTGCACAGGTCAGTAATTCTGGCTGAGCAATCGTAATGGTGCAAATCGAAAGACAACTTAAGTTTCCCGGATCGCGGACTGTGACCGTATATCCTCCAGCTGCCAAGTCAGTAAATGCTCCGCTTGGCTGGAAGTCTGTGCCATTGATACTGAACTCATAATTACCTGAACCATCTGCTCCAACGGCTAAAATAGCTCCAGTCAGATCTCCGAAACATAAAATTTGATTAGTCTGATTCAAGGTGCATGTAGGCGCCATGGGCGCTGCAATGACCACCTCACTACAGTCAACAGTACAACCATTACTATCTGTAATGATGACAGTATAAGTGCCTGCTATTAGTCCGGAGAACATGCCCGTGGTATTTGTCTCCAAGCCATTGCCTGAATAGGTATAGGGACCAACTCCACCCGTCGCTTCAGCAGTGATTGTTCCGTCAAAAGCTCCACAGTCCGACTCATCGGTAGCAGTAGCTGAGCATTCCAAAGCGTCTGGTTCTGACAGTATCACCGTACATACAGATATACAATCTGTATTACCTGGGTCTCTTACGGTGACTGAGTAAGCACCAGCTCCAAGATCTGTAAAGATCCCACTGTCTTGAAATGTAATTCCATCTAAACTAAATTCATAATTACCTGAGCCATCGGCACCAGTTGCTGTTATCTCTCCAGTCAAATCGCCATTACATAGGATTGAATTTGTTTCAACTAATGTACACGTTGGGGCTGTCGGAGTGAAGATGATAACTTCCATACAGTTAACTACACATCCATTAGCATCAGTGATGGTTACAATGTAGCTCCCAGATGTTAAGTCCGCGAATTCACCTGTTGTGTTAGTTATAAGGCCCGCGCCTGAATATGTATATGGTGCAGTGCCACCGAATGCAGTAGCAGTAATCGTACCATCAGATGCGCCACAATTTGTCTCATCTGTAGATACCACTGCACAGCTCAATACAGACGGCTCCGTTAACGTTATATCACAGGTAGACATACAGTTTATGTTATCAGGTTCTCTGACAGTGACAGTATAGGTTCCAGCTGCCAAGTCAGTAAAGATTCCACTATCCTGAAATGTGGTACCGTCTATGCTATATTCGTATATACCTCTGCCTCCTGATCCTGAAGCTTCAATTTCTCCTGTCAAGTCTCCGTTACACAAAATGAAAGCTGTCTGCACAATCATACATGAAATTGGGTCAGGCTGATCAATTACGATGGAGCATACAGACTCACAGTTATTCATATCTGTGATGGTGACAAACACTTCTCCAAAACCCAATCCCGTTGCAGTAGATCCTGAGCCAGTCATCATTGCTTCGCCAGCAGACCATGCATAAGTAAATTCAGGAGTACCCCCTAAAGGACTGACTTGAGCAATGGCATCCATGTCACCGAAACAGTCAAGTTCTTCTAACACGCTAATATTACAAGCTAATTCATCTGGTTCCGTAATTGTTACAGTACAAGTGGTCGTACAACCATTTCCATCTGTTACTGTAGAGGTGTAGTCTCCGGCTGCCAAACCTATGGCCGTAGCTGAGGTCTGACCATCAGGCCAAGCATAGGAATATTCCCCAGCTCCTCCAGTGGCGACTATGGTCGCTGAACCATCTGACAAGCCATTACAAGAGACTGTCTCATCCACATCAATTGTACATGATAGTTCTGTATTTTGGGTAATTGTAATTTCACAAGTAGTCATACAATTATTAGCATCTGTAACTGTGACAGTTGTGACACCTGCATCTAACATAGTAGCTACAGCGGTTGTCTCTCCGTTATCCCAAAGGTAAGTGTAAGGCCCAGTTCCTCCAGCAGGTGTTGCCTCAGCTGAACCATTCGATTCTCCAATACAGAGAACATTATTTATTAAGGCCACCGTACAACTTAATTCATCTGGTTCTGTGATGGTTATAGAACATGTTGTCACACATAGATTTGCGTCCGTGACTGTTACGACGGTTAATCCAGGTTCTAATCCTGTAGCTGTTCGTGTTGTCTGGCCGTTATCCCATAGATATGAGTATTCTGGTGTACCGCCTGTAGCAGTCACTGTGGCAGAGCCATCATTGTCACCGTTACATGTAATGTTATTTACTAAAGCAACCGAGCATTCTAAAAGTGGTGGCTCAACTATGGTTATTTCTCCTATGATCTGGCAAGCATTAGCATCAGTCACTGTGACCAAGGTAAGTCCAGGATCTAATCCAGTAGCTGTAGCTGTAGTCTGTCCATTATCCCAGATAAACGTATAAGGTGAGGTGCCATTAGAGGGGACAGCAGTAGCAGAGCCATTATCATCTCCAAAGCATACAATATTATTATTTAGGTTTATTTCAATTGATAGAGCAGTTGGTTCTGTAATCGAGACGTCACACGTCGTGGTACAATTGTTAGAATCCGTAACTGTAGCAGAGTAGTCACCAGCCGCGAGCCCAGTAGCTGTAGCCGTGGTCTGGCCATCAGACCATAAAAAGGTGTATCCTGGAAGGCCTCCAGTAGGTGATATTGTGGCAGCGCCATCGCTAAATCCATTGCAACTTACATTTTGGTCAACACTTATGGAACACAGCAAATCTGTGGTTTCTTCGATCGTTGCCATACAAGTCGTGACGCAGCCGTTTGCATCAGTGACCGTGACTGATTGAGGACCAGCATCTAACATTGTCGCTACAGCATCTGTCTCACCATTATCCCATACGTAAGTAAATGGAGCTGTTCCTCCAGCTGGCATAGCTTCAGCTGAACCATTGGACTCACCAGTACATAGTACATTGCTGATAACACTCACGGTACAGGTCAGCTCGACTGGTTCGACTATAACAATACTACAGGTCGTGACGCATCCGTTGGCATCTGTAACGGTCACTACAGTTTCTCCAGGATCTAATCCCGTAGCAGTAGCAGTTGTCTGTCCATTATCCCAAAGAATGGTGTATCCTGGGGTGCCTCCGGCTATCACAACTGTAGCTGAACCGTCATCATCACCATTACATGTAACATTATTTTCTAAAGAAACCGCACAAGTAAGTTCAGGTGGTTCTACAATGGTAATACTGTCTACTATCGTACAGCCGTTGGCATCAGTAACAGTGACTGAAGATTCTCCTGCGTCCAAATTCATTGCTAACGCAGTGGTCTGACCATCATCCCACAGATAACTATATGGTGCTGTTCCGCCATTAACAACTGCCTCGGCTGATGCATCGCTGAGACCATTACAACTTACAGATTCTATGGAATTAATGACTATTGTTAACTGCGCTGGTTCGGTGATAGTGACAGTACAAACTGTCGAACAATTATTCATGTCGGTGACAGTCGCAGAGAAGTCTCCAGCGGCTAATCCAGATGCAGTAGCTGTGGTCTGTCCATCTGACCATAAGAAGGTGTAACCCGGAGCTCCACCCATTGGTGCAATAGTAGCTGACCCGTCAGAAAACCCATTACAACTGACATCATTTTCTACGTTAATACCACAGGTCAACGTAGTCGTTTCTGATATTGTAGTCATACATGTTGTCGTACACATATTCATATCAGTAACTGTAACGGTGTGAGGACCAGCATCCAGCATGGTAGCTATCTTCGTAGTTTCTCCGTTATCCCATAGATAGCTATATACAGGTGTTCCTCCTACTGGATTAGCTTCAGCAGATCCAGTTAGGTCTCCAGCACAAAGAACATCTGATAAAACTGCAACCGTACAGGTCAGTTCTTCAGGCTCAGTAATCGATACGCTGCACACTGTCTGACACATATTAGCGTCGGTCACTGTAACGGGAATCAGACCCATGGGCAGCATAGAAGCAGTTTGTCCAGTCTCTCCATTTATCCATTCATAAGTAAATGGTGCAGTGCCACCATCAGGCACAACAGTGGCTGAACCATCATTGCCTCCAAAACAAGAGACGTTTTGATCCACCGTGACTGCGCAAGTCAGTAAAGGCGGTTCAGCTATAGTTATCTCACACCTGGTTTGACACATATTAGCATCAGTGACAGTCACAGCGTTCACACCTGGAAGCAGGTTAGTAGCAATAACTGTAGTCTCTCCATTGCTCCATTCAAAAGTAAATCCAGGAGTTCCACCTTCTACTTCGACCGAGGCAGAACCATTATTGTCTCCATTACATAGTATATCATTGATTAAGACCACTGAACAGGTGATGGGCTCAGGACTAGTTATTGTTACCTCACACACCACTTCACAACTATTAGCGTCAGTGATAGTGACCGTGCGTAGACCTGACGAAAGCATGGTAGCTGTCTCAGTTGTCTCCCCGTTATCCCACAAATAGGTATAAGGAGCCTCTCCTCCGATGACTCCAGCTATGGCTGAACCGTCACTCGTGTCATCGCATGATGTCGGACTAACTTCACTGACGTCACATTCTAACTCTGGACATTGCTGCAGACATTCTGTAGCGTTAAATGCTAATGTCGAGATATTTCCAGGAACATTCTCAAAGGCTGCGACTGCCTCTGGCGTTTGCGTTGATGCATCGCATATGGCCGGTGGTGTGATCCTGTAAATGGTATCCATCTCCGATCCTTCGTCTGATTCGAAATAAATAAAGCCATCAGGTCCATAAGAAAAACTTGATGCGTTGATACTTTGGTTGGTATCATCTATAAAATAACAAAAGAAAGTCTCACCCGTGACAGGCGAAAAATTGTAAACAGATTTACTATCATCATCAATACCAAAGAAAATTAAATTTGGATCATTTGGGTCAGAATTAGGATCAATTGCAAGTCCATCGAGATTAGTGATTTGACCATTTAGTTCTACCATCGTTAGTATAGTGCCATCAGTAGGATCTATCGAGTAAAGTACGCCTGGGAAACCCGAGTCAATAACCCATAAAATAGCCATTCCGTTAGCAAATTGTAATTCTGCTCCAGATACTGGGTTTGCGATCATAGTATCGCCTACGAAGGTTACATTATCTCCATCACAGGGTGCTGTGACATCTACATAGTAGAGATCCGAACCATCAAAAACGTACAGCCTCATAGTACCAGGATCATATGCTGAGCCCCCAGGATCTGGAATAAATGGCATACCCATGAACTGCATGTTACACGGCACGACATCCATAGGATTGAGAGGATCAGGATTAATAATGACATATTGGTCGGTATCTTCGATAAGTCCATAACCTACAGCAGGAGCATCACAATCTTGTGCAATTGAAAGAGAATAAACAGAGCTTAAGAGAAGGAAAACTAAAGAAGAACGCAGAATGTAATTCGTACGATCAAGATATAGGTTCAAAAAATTTAGGTTATCTCGGATCATTATCACCCTCGGTTTATATCGGTTATCGGTTACTTCACTGGTGCATAGATCCAATTTTGTGGCTTTTTGAATGCGGGACAGACTTTTCAAAAGGCCTCTAATTGCTGGGATTCTGCACAATGGGTAAAAATCGCCTTTTTATGAGGTAAGCTGTTAATATGGATTATGGTATTTTAAACATAGATATATATATAATACTTAAAATACTATGGTTCAGAGATTTACACTTTGTAGAAGCTATTAATATGAACTTATTTTTATATGATTTTTCTCATAGATTAAATTTGATAATATGATATAAAATACATTAATCATTGAGTCATAATCGTATTTTAATAGAAAATTATTAATTAATATCTCTCCTATAGATATTGATCAAATTATATCATCTATATAGGAAACGAATCGTAACTTTCAGTTCAATTAAACAATATTAAAGATTCCTGTCATGACTAAGAAGTGTCTTGAATGCGGTGATGGTATCCAAGGTCGAATGGACAAAAAGTTTTGCTCTGATCAATGTCGTTCATCATATAATAATAGACTGAATAGCGACAGCACTAACTTCATGAGGAATGTCAATAATATCCTTCGCAAGAATAGGAGGATATTGGCATCGCTCAACCCTAAAGGAAAAACAAAAATTTCAAAGGAGGAATTGGATAGCCAAGGATATAGATTTAGCTATTACACAAATGAATACATTACGAAATCAGGCAACGTCTATCACTTCTGTTACGACCAAGGATTAATGAAGCTTGACAACGATAAATTTGCAATTGTACAACGAAAAAAATACGTAGATTAATGAGCAACAAATTTGCCCACATTGTTTTCTTTTGGCTGAAAGATGGCACCTCAGATATAGATAAATTAGGGTTTGAAGCAAATCTCAAAAAGCTTGGTTCATCATCTTGCACTAGCTTATATCATTGGGGGAAACCCTTAGATATTCCAAAAAGAGATGTGGTGGATCAATCATATGATTATTCTATCACCTCCTTTTTTGACTCTTTAGAATCCCATGAGGTTTATCAATCTACGGATCCAGTACATATGGATTTCATAGAGTCGAATAAACATTTGTGGAAGCATGTCAAGGTATTTGATTCTACATTATCCTAAAACATAAAAAAACGCCCTGAGATAGGTATCCCAAGGCGCCACCAATTCATCCCGAAATGAACTTGCAGAATCAGCCTGCAAGATTTCGGACTCACCCAATATGATTTAAACCATGCGTTTGTCTCTATTAGCTTTTTAATCCTATACTTCTATATATATCATCTAATAGTTTTCTCATGCATTCTTAATCTTCAGTCAGCAATAGTAAGATCCATTTTTCTTAGTCAATCGATTATAATCTAACTTCCCGATTTATGCCTTGACAATCTTCCAGCACTGTCACCCTAAATCATGTCATCTGAGAATGAGTAGAATATTACTTTAATAGTATATAAGGCATCTCATAAAATCGAAGAGCCATCGTTGGATAATGATAGTATTCTTAACCTTACCGAATTGTGCGAAGGACAAATTTACGTTGAACCATGGTAGTTGTAAGAAATTATAGAGAGCATCATTGTTGTTATTCTATTTCATAATTCTTCAATTTAACTTGATTATCCAATTACACCTTTCTAACAGCAGTCAAGCCTTTAGCAAATCCGAGATATGGCGAATTAATCAAATATTAACTTAGACTGATAACTTTGTGTTAAAATGAAACTTTTCAAATATAGCTCATGATAGAATACAATTTCGGATCTCTTAAAGATGCCGGTTCAGTAGCTGCGCTTCATGCTGATAATTGGCGCAAATACTATCGCGGAGCATTATCTGACTATTATCTAGATCAAGAAGTCATATCAGAACGGCAGTCTTACTGGATTAAGAGACTCAAAGAAGCTCACTCGGGAGAATGCTTAATTACGGCTTATCAAGGTAATGAGCTGGCTGGATTCGTCTATAGTTTTTCAGATTATGATGAGCACGGTAGTTATTTAGATAATCTGCATGTTCATGAAAGTAGTCATGGCTATGGAATAGGCCGCAATCTAATGTCTAAGTCTGCGCAATGGCTGTTAGATCAAGGCTCTAATCGGCCGTATTATCTATGGGTACTGGAATCTAACGACGGTGCCATTGAATTTTATAACAAAATGAAAGGTGAAAAATGTGATATACAATTACATACCATGCCTGATGGCTCGAAATGTAAATGCGTAAGATATGTCTGGGAGAACATAGGCCAACTTATAGGTTATGTATGATGAGAAGCAGATCATTTAATTGTCTCCAAGGCTTTCTTTACATATACCTGAGCAAGATGCTTTCTGTATTTTTCAGAAGCGTAGTGGTCGCTCAGTATATCCACGTGATCAGTTGCCCGCGCCGCAGCTCGTTCTATCGACTCTTCAGACAGAACTTGCCCCATTAATTCGTCTTCAACTGCGTGTGCTCTATATGCCATCTCTGAGACTCCTGTGATTGCCACTTTAATATTTCCTACCTCGCCTGCATCTGCATTATTAACGACTGCACATCCTACGATAGCGAATCGAGATGCAGGCTGAACAAATTTAACGTAAACAGAAGAAGACCCCGCAGACAGTTTTGGGACATGAATTTCAGTGATCATTTCGTTGTCCGCCAAGGCTGTCTCATAAAAACCAGTAAAATAGGATGCAGCGGGTATATCTCTACTCCCATCTGGACCTTGGACTCTGATGGTCGCCTCAGCAGCTATCACAAGTGCTGGCCAATCAGCTGCGGGGTCAGCATGAGCCAAGCTTCCGCCGATTGTACCGGCATTACGTACTTGAATGTCACCAATCTGCTCCGCGCCAGATGCCATCATCGAGCAGGCTTCTTTTACGATAGTAGAATAAGCCACGTCATGATGAGTGGCGGCAGCACCTATAATAATGTGATCACCTTCATCTTTGATTTCCTTTAATTCTTCAATTCTCGATATATCAATTAACGTATCTGGTTGATTTAACCTCAGCTTCATAGCTGGAAGTAGGCTATGTCCACCTGCTAAAAGTTTTGCATCATTAGACAACATGCTGAGCGCGTCAGTTACGGACTTAGCTCTCTTATATTGAAATTTACTCGGTATCATATTATTAGAATTTGAGTGTTATGGTTAGGCCTGATCTGGTTGCATAGCTGTCCAAACTCTCTCAGGGGTCATAGGCATTTTGACATCTTTCACTTGGTGACCCCCACTCCACAGAGCATCAATCACAGCATTCACTACTGCTGGAGTCGATCCTATGCAGCCTGCCTCCCCTGCTCCTTTCACTCCCAGTGGATTATGAGGACATGGTGTAACCGTCCGATCAATCTCAAAGCTCGGTAGATCATCTGCTCGCGGCATACAGTAATCCATATAAGAGCCATTGATGAGCTGACCATTGTCATCATATATAGCGCCTTCGAAAAGTGCTTGTCCAATGCCCTGAGCTAGCCCCCCGTGGATCTGACCATCCACGATCATAGGATTAATGACATTACCTACATCATCGACAGCAATGAACCTTTTTAGGTCAACTTTGCCAGTCAATTTGTCAATCTCTACGATAGCAATGTGTGCTCCGAATGGATAAGTAAAATTAGCTGGATCATAAAAGCTTGAAAAATCAAGACCTGGTTCTAAATCTTCAGGATAATTGTGCGGCACATATGCAGTGAGAGATACGTCTCCAAATGCAATAGATTTATCTGTCCCTTTCACTGTCCATTTTCCACCAGAATAATCTAAGTCGTCTGCATTAGCTTCTAAGAGATGGGCTGCTATCTTTGCACCCTTCTCCAACACTTTATCAATACTAAGCACAATGGCGCTACCTCCTACGGCAAGACTCCTTGATCCGTAGGTCCCCATACCGAATGCCACGGACTCAGAGTCTCCATGGATGATTTCCACATCTTCTAATGGAATGCCCATCCGATCCGCGACTACCTGAGCGAAAGTCGTCTCGTGCCCCTGACCATGTGAATGGGAGCCCGTATAGACGCTCACTTTTCCTGTTGGCTGTACCCTCACCTGTGCTGATTCAAAGAGCCCGGCTCTGGCACCTAAGGCGCCCACGACTGCTGATGGAGCTATACCACACGCCTCTATATAGGTAGAGAATCCTATTCCAATTAATTTTCCATTATTGAGCGCTGCCTGTTTAGCTCTGAAGTCATTATAGCCCACCATATCAAGTGCTTTTTTCAACACTGGATCATAATCGCCGCTATCATATTGAAGCGCTACTTGAGTCATGTATCCTTCCTTCTCCACACCATCAAACGCTGGAATGAAATTTTTAAATCTCAGCTCTGCTGGGTCCATTTTCATCTCTAATGCCGCGAGATCCATCAATCGCTCTAATAGGTATGTTGCCTCAGGTCTTCCAGCACCGCGATATGCATCTACTGCGGTCGTATGAGTGAAGACTGCAGTTACATCTATATTAATGACTGGAGTAGTATACAGTCCTTGCATCAGGGTCCCATGAAGATAGGTGGGTACGGCTGGAGCAAAGGTGGATAGGTAAGCTCCCAGATTAGCGTAAGTTTCTACTCTCAGAGCTGTAATATTTCCGTCGGCATCGAAACCCATATCGGCCTTGGTGACGTGATCTCGTCCATGAGCATCAGTAATGAAGGCCTCACTTCTGTCCGAAGTCCATTTGACTGGCCTACCTATCTGCTTAGAACACCAAATCACTAATGCTTCTTCTGTATAGTGAAAGATCTTACTGCCAAAGCCTCCTCCTACATCTGGAGAGACGACACGCACTTTGTGCTCTGGTATATTTAATACGAATGCACACATTAAAAGGCGAATCAGGTGTGGATTTTGCGAAGATGTATAGAGGGTATATTTATCTCCTGCAGCTTGATAGTCTCCAATAGCTGCTCGGGGTTCCATGGCATTTGGGATGACTCTTTGATTTACAAATTCTAAAGTGGTCACATGGTGGGATGACTCAATGGCAGCATTGACATCGGCTTTAGGATTGCCCAGCTCCCAATCAAAACATATATTATTAGGGCAGTCTTCATGCACGAGCGGAGCTCCTGGCTGAGCAGCCAATTTAGGATCTACCACTGATTCGAGCGCATCATATGAGACGTCCACGAGTTCTGCCGCATCTCTGGCTAGTTCCTTTGACTCAGCTATGACTATAGCCACGGCATCACCTAAGTGTTTCACTTTATCCACGACTAACAATGGATGAGGTGGCTCCTTCATAATGTCTCCATTCTTGAAGTTGACCTGCCACCCGCACGGTACACCCGTGATGCCCGTATCAACAAAATCTTTACCTGTGAAGACAGCTACCACTCCTGATGCATTTTCTGCCGCTGACGTATCGATAGATTCAATATGAGCGTGAGCATAGGGGCTCCTTACGATTGAAGCGTAAGTTTGTAGATGCAAGACTATGTCATCCGTGTATTGTCCCTTACCTGTCAGAAACTTTTTATCCTCAACACGCTTTATCGATTTACCTATATAATTTCCCATGATAGATTGTTGTAGTAATTGAGTTACATTTTTTCAGCTGCATATTGAACAGCTCTTACTATGTTGTGATATCCAGTGCAGCGACAGAAGTTGCCCTCCAGCGCTTCTCTTATTTCCCCTTCATTTGGGTTAGAATTTCTATTGAGCAGATCCAAAGAGGTCATCATCATACCAGGAGTACAAAAACCGCACTGCAGACCGTGCTCTTCTTTAAATCCTTCTTGAATAGGATGCATCGTCCCATTTTCTGATAGACCTTCTACAGTGGTAACGGCAAGTCCTTCTGCTTGCACAGCCAGGATAGAGCATGACTTTATCGCTTTTCCATCTATAAGTACCGTACAAGTACCACAACTGCTGGTATCACAGCCTATGTGAGTCCCAGTGAGCCTCAATTGTTCTCTAAGTACGTTAGATAATACTGACCTACTTTCGACTGTGATAGAATGTGCTTTTCCATTGATAATGAGTTCGATATCATGTGACATAGTAGCGTTATTAGACGATTGCTGAATATCTGGCTTGAGATCTATATTGCTGCGTTTATCTTCGAATTCAGTGGAGGCTATCTCACTTCTAAGGGCAGTAAAAAATTGCTTGGTCAGAGAGTTGGCAACTCCTGACATGACTCTAGCGCCTTTACTCGCTAAGACTCCTGACATATTAGCCTTGCCATCAAATGAGATAGCGGATTCGTACGCAGTCACTGTTTCTAAGGTAATATCCACCTTAGCATTGACATTACCAATCTTGCTCTTCTGATCTACGACGAGCGAGAAAGAATCAGGCTGGACTTTATCGATGAGACTCAACTTACCGCCAAACGAACCTTTGACTGGACCAATTTTGATCTCTGCTATTGCATCATATACATCCTCCTCCACGAGCTCCAGCCTTGATATACCTGGGGTAATTTTAGCGAGTGTGTTAGGGTCCATTAAGAGTGCCCAAATTTGTTCTTTGGTAGCTTGAAGTACTTCTTTTCCCTTTAAATCCACTATAGATGTTGTTTTAAGATTTTGCAGTCCTGTAATAATACAAAATTTTATTTCACTGATTTGCAAGCGTAAAGTGAATAATTGTAATCATCGACAATTATTCTGCTTAACTATAGTAGAAACTTTTAAAATACTTGAGAGCCACGTATAATATGACTCAATCAAACGGCTATTCGAAATTCTGAAGTCATAGGCGATTCGCAGCATATATAAACGGTAGAGCAGATTGCTCAAGTATTTTGAGCTATATATATGCCTCATAAGTGCATAGCGTTTAAAACAAAAAAGCCAGTGAAACTTGCGTCTCACTGGCTTATACATTTTTGACTATAGACTAATTAAAAACCTCTCTTCATAAAGGTTTTTACTGCTGCCTTGGTTGAGTTATTCACATTGATGAAGTGAAGACCTTTCTCTAATTCACTTACTTCAATCTCTATCTGCGTGTCGTCCTGATCTATATTGATTACATTATTGAATAATGTTCTACCTACTATGTCATAAATAATCACATGGTGTGGACCTTTCTCAGTAGACTTGATTTCTAATCTAAGCTGATCATCAACAGGATTAGTAATGGTATTGAATGAAAGACCGCCCTCTTCCTGAGCACTTCCTACGTCAAAACAATAAGTAGGATCATCTTCGAATCGTGTCACTGATATTTCATTAGAAAAATCGACACATCCTTCTACATTTCCAACAGGCTCACCTATCACTAAGCCTGTTATTTCTCCAGAAAAGCTGACATGACATATGATACATAGTCCTCCAGGCAATCCTTCAAAGTCAAACATATTCATGTCTTGCTGCGCTAATAGATTCCTATCTGCATCTAAGATGACCCAGAAGCTATCGCCAGTATTATCAGAAACATTGACTTTAAAAGAATCATCAACACCATCACTCGTGCATACATTGATGTTAGTACCTCCAGTAACAAGCTCGATTGTTCCAGAGTTAACGCCACATGCATCACCTACGGGATCAGCATCATTTGTATCTTCAGCATCGTTGTCATTTCCTGCAGGACCACAGGCTCCACCAGTCTCATCTCTATTGACAGTGATCGGATTAGATAGGCTGAAACAACCTTCTAATTCGCTTGCGTTGTTACCTACCTCAGCTCCAGTTAAGCCATCTTCGAAACTTAGGTGCCAAACTAAACAAGCACCGATACCAGCTTCATCAAAGTCAACTACAGAAAATGTAGGAGGTAATCCTAAAATATTACCATCGGCATCCGTAATTACCCATTGGGAGTTAGATCCTTCATTAAAAGCTAATACGATTTGATCTGGATTGATATTGTCCGCTTCGCCATCTCCCACACAGTATGAGAATGGTCCTCCTGACAGAGTTCCTCCCTCAACATCACATACAACTTCTTCGCCACAGGCTCCACCTGATTCATCTCTGTTGACAGTGATAGGATTAGATAGGCTGAAACAACCTTCTAATTCGCTCGCGTTGTTACCTACCTCAGCTCCGTCTAAACCATCTTCGAAGCTTAAGTGCCAAACTAAACAGGCACCTACTCCAGCTTCATCGAAATCAACTACTGAAAATGTAGGAGGTAATCCTAAGATATTGCCGTCCGCATCAGTGATTACCCATTGAGAGTTAGATCCCTCGTTGAAAGCTAATACGATTTGATCTTCACTGATAAAATCCGCCTCGCCGTCACCAACGCAGAAAGAGAAAGGTCCTCCAGAGAGAGTTCCTCCTTCAACATCATCGCATTCGATTTCCTCACCTGGCTCTTCGCATTCTATAGTTTTTGTGATTTCCAGTGCGTTAGATAGTCCATACCAACCTACAAGTCTACCTACGTTAGTACCAGGAAGTGGAGGGAAGAGAAAAGCTTTAAATGCAATATGGTAAATATTACATTTTCCAGCTGGAGAGTTTGAAAAATCAAAAGACGAAGTACTTTGAGAATATAGAATATTACCATTCTCATCCGTAACAACGTATAGACTAAAGGGCCCTTCTGAATCAGTTACAGAAACATTGACTATATCAGCTATACCGTCAGTAGTACAGAATGTAGTAGCATCAGTAGTAGAGATAGTCCCCCCATCTACTTGAAATGCAGAATTGGCTTGAACAAAGCCAAATAAGCCGAGCACAAAGGCTATTGGAAGTAGGATTCTTAATCCTATAATGTTTGATAATTTCATGTTAAAATTGTGGTTTATTTAATATAGCGTGAAAATACATATAATTTTCTTTCTATCTGTATGTACGTGGTGCATAGTATGTTAAATTTTAGTAACCATACTGATCTCCTCTACCTTATAGCCTAATCCTTCGAGAAAATCTTTTAGCGCAAGTCCCGTTCCAGTCGGCCAAGTTTTGACTTTATCAAAAGCTACAATTTTAACCTCATCGAGTTCATCTTCCAAAATAATATCTCCAGATGCTTTCAGGTGATAAGCCATGATAATCTGATTCATGCGTTTGAAGGTGTAGAACCCGATGAAGCTTTGGATCACCGCATCTAATCCTACCTCCTCCTTTACCTCTCGTATAATGCATTCATCAGGATGTTCAAACCTCTCCAAAAAACCAGTGATCAGACCAAACCATCTCTGAGGCCAAGCTCGATTATGTCCTAACAAGACATGCTTGTCTCCATATTCGATTACAGCGGCTACAACAGGCGTCGGGTTCTGGTATTGTACATAACCACATGTGGCAGACGTACAGGTATTGTAATTATTACGACCAGGAGCCATTTCTAGAGTACATACTGGACAATAAGTGAAGACTTGATTCATAGATTAGGTATATGTATAGACTGTTCAGTATTGCAATTAGGGACTCATTTTAAAAAATAAATATGATGGCTATTGCAATTCGGCTATTCCGACTCTTATCACTGGCTAAGAATCATTTTTTTAGTCACATTTCCCTCAGAGGTGGTTAACTCGTAGTAGAATAATCCGGTGTTACTCTTTAAATCTTGAGCAGAAATCAGCATCTGGTGAAGACCAGATGTAAAATGATCAGACATTATTAATAGTTGCTTACCGGTATGGTCTAAAACTCTTAATGACACGTGATCATCCATAGGTAAAAAGAATTGGACTGCGGTCTCATCAGAAAATGGGTTTGGGTGATTCTGATAGAGTGTTACTTGATTCTGATGATTAATAAACTTCAATTGAAGATTACGGACGCTTAGATTGTGGTTAGTGTAGGCTTCTGCACGCGGTGATTCATTACTAAGTGCCAGAACATCGGACAATCGACCTGCCTCACGAGCCTGAAAAGTGATTGTCATGACTTTTGAATCAGATGTTCGTTTCTTTTCACTCCATGACACATTTATGAGCCCATCTCGGCTAATATAGTGCGTGCCTTCTTCCATCGACATTGCAGACTCAATGGATAGCATGTCCAATTTGTCATGTCGCAGACCAAATTGGAAGCCCTGAAGATTATGAGCTATATCAATTGTAAGTGATACCTCCACTAGATCGCCACCCTGAAAAGCAACATCAGTTATAACCAGCTGTAAGACGTCTGCACTTCTGATCTGGCTACCCCCTATTCCATTAATCGTAACGTCATCGTTCATATCTCCCATTTTAAGAGCTAAGAAGTCTTGGTCAGGTATGTCGCCCTGAAGATTAGTAATGGTAATATCTGAAATGTAAGGCCATGGAGACTCCTCGGCAAAGAATGCCTGGTCTCTCTTGATAAACTTCCAACTCTCTGTCGAGAGCTCATCCTCGGTGAGGCCAATTATAAGTTGCCTAAGCTTGACCACGTCTGCTGCCGATACTGATTGATCCGCGTTAATATCAGCTGCTAATATCTTATAGGGGCTGTTTAATGTGGCCGATGAAAGAATATGACGCTGAATATGGATAAGATCTAAAGTACTCACACCATTCAACTTCAGGTCCTCATAAACTGGCTGAAGGCGATAGTTTTCATTTAAGGGATTTTGCTTGAAGCTATATCTACCAGCCTCATCAGTCAGTTCCTGTTTTGGAAATTCTGCTTTAGCGGCATCTATGAACATTGAGACAGCTGATACATTAATGTTGCTCTCAGTCAAAACCTTACCACTGATCACCGCTGAAGATGATTGATCGTCACAATAATTATTTTCATCGTTCACCGATACTGATACGCCACAGTATGCTCCATTACCAGACTGATCCCACACCCATACATTTAACTCATAGAAGTTGCTTCCATTAGGTAAGCAAGCTAAGTCAATAGATGATTGGGTAGAAAATCCTTCGTCATCTGGAAATAGCGGATCTTTCGCTGACTCGACGACAGTAAATTGAAGCGCGTCGATACCAGAACAATTATCGAAACTGCCAAAATCAAAGTCTGTAGCCCAGACAGTCACAGATCCATCTGACTCCATAAATGCCGTTGTCACTGACGACACGCACACTGGCGTCGGAGCGCGACCATCGATAAATAAAATCGTAGTTTTCTCCTTCGCTTGATTACCACAGTTATCTTTAGCTATCCAGGTAATAGTGTGAATGTCCCCTGGAGCTCCGATGCCTGTAGAACTGGTCACGACTTGGCTAAGCTCCGTATCCAATATGATAGTAATCACTTCTCCCGGACTGAGCTCACTAATCGAGCCAAACTCCACATAGAAGACGCCAGTCGGAGATAGTTCGAATTCAGGTAATTGATCTGAACTGGGGTCGATAGCTATTTCATTGACTCTCAGGTCAATGATATCAAAATAGAGGCGATATATATTCTCATCCGTCTCCTGATCTGGAGGAACAGTTATTTCATCAGTCGGATTTACAGTAATTGTGACGCTGCCTTGATTATAATCGATATCAAATAAGTCCGCAAATTGAGATAAGCCAGCACCTTCACTCTGTGTTTCAGTGGGCCCACTAAGCACATTCTCGATGCCATTATTCACTTCCTCCTGCGATACAGTGGCGGTAATAGAGACCTTTGAGACAGCAAATTGTTCCACTAATAAAAGATCGCTCAGCAACTCTCCATTCTGGTCCGTAATCATTGCTTGCCAGGATAAAGGATTGCTTGATCGATCAAAATTGCAAAAATCAAATCCAGTAGCACTAACTTCTGTGGCTCCGAAACAACCACTAAGGTCATCTTTTGATATAGCTCCATTTATTACCTCTACGACTACAGTATCTGGAGCTGATATAATAGGTGCGTTGTCGTCGACGACCTTTATTATTTGATCGAAAGTATAGTACCCATCTTCTTCAAAGTTATCCAAGACGAAATATATAGGATTGTTTATGACTGGTGACCCATCTGAATCGCACCCAGAGCAAATTCCTTGAGCCAAATCTTCAACAGCAGTGAAGGTATCTCCATCAGACTTCTTATTCTTCTTGGATGTACCTCCAACTTGAATATTTGATCCATTTCCAAATGGAGGTATTTCAATACGCCCGAATATAACAGTGTCTTCTTCAGTTTCTGAACCGCCTGTATCAGTCTGGTCGTCGTCATCGTTATCATCATCATCCTCGCTATCGCCATCGTTATTATTTCCACTCTCCACATCAGCCGCTCCAAGCGCATTAGGATCCCAAATACACCAATCAATGACGATCCATCTCCTTATTAGTTTAAAACATTCTTCTGTTGTCTTTAGGGTATCAATTTCTGAACTTACACCGACGATTCCGCAGTCGCTATAGCACCACTCTGGGCCATCGTCTTGAGTCAAGTCTGGCGAACACACGAAAGGTTCAGGCATGACGACCTGCTGATTTTTCGTAATGATAAATCCAGTGCTATCGCACTTAATACTCCTACCAGCATATGACTCCCCTGTATAGTGGCGAGGCCATTTAATGGTGGATGCATCGAGCGTCTCACCATCTGATTCTATCTCGATAAATTGAGTACAAAAGGGGTCACCAAATGTGGGATCTCCGCTGCCATCCACATCAAGAAACCATTCAATAGTCACTAACCCTGCACCGCAAGATTCTGATTTAAACGTCTGACTGGCTATTTCTGGCTCAAGAAATACATTGCCACAGGCTCCTCCTATGATCTCTGGAGCCGACTCTTCTATGAGCTCTTCAAGATCAGCGCGATCCTCATCACAGCCAAAGTCACTATCCTCGCAAAATAAGCTAGGCACTGATTGATCATTGACAATGATTCTAACCATAGCTTGATTTCTATTTCCCGCTTGATCGGTAACGAATAAAATAGCCATCACCTCACGGCCCACATCCTCACAACACAGCTTTATGAAGTCCCCTGGTTCGGTCACGACACCTTGTATATTAATACTATCGTACCGACATTCAGTCTTCCCAATTGGAAAGCCGAGATCAATCATGGTTAAAAATGGAGAGCAGCTCTGAGGCTGAAACCCCACTAATGTACCGTCACAGGATCTCGCTGGAAATGTCCAATCATCCATACGCACCACTGTGAGAATCACCTCCCCGCAATCCGAGTCATGGCTACCCTCATCAAGATCAGAGGCATATATTTTGGCAGTCGCTGGTTCTCCTGGATTACCATAGGCTAAGCTGACTGATATTTGATCATTGGCTATTGGTACTGGTGGGACATCATCCTCGACCTCTAATATCATGGACACTGTTGCTCTATTCAGGCAATCATCATACAGACTGGCCGTAAGCTGGATCGGGCTCTGGTCCACCCAGATATCAATAATATACCCATCTTTTAGTGTACCTTCATTAGTGGTCCACACGATATCTATACTATCATCACAATTATCTATCGACTTAATTTCTGGAAGCTGATAGATAGCAGTGCATGTCCATGGATCTATTCCAATAATGACTCCAGGCAGCTCTGATATCTCTTGAGTCTCTCCAGCCACTGAGATGACGGCTTGAGGTGCTGAGATGTCTTTGATCTCAATAGTCTGCGTGCTTGACCTCTGTATATCTGCGTCGCACCAGTCTACCATCGACCATGATCTTACTAGTTTAACGCCTTGACCACAGGAAGAGAATTCTACATCGCTATAGCTAATTAGGAGATTACATGCTCTATCTTTAATTGGTCGTAAGGGATGACTGGCGAGTCCTGTTGGCACAAGAATGTCACTGAAAATAGTGTCGAATTCCTTTACGGAAATTGAGATAAGTTCCCATTCTTCGTTGCCATCATTGTCGATATCAATCATCACTAATGTATCTATAATTTTCTGTCCAATAAGCACGAGCTGGGTATCAGGCTTAGATACAGAGTCCTGTACTAAAATATGACGATTGATGTAGTGAGGGTAAGCTAAAACGGATGAGTCCGTAGCAGCTTCTATGGAAGCAGGGCTTCCAGATGTATAGACCACTCCATCCTCATTCTGATTGAGCTTATCAATGTAATGGCAGTCCAGTTCTACTGATTTAGGAAATCCAAATTTTGTGTTGAATTCCCCATCGCTTACATCAATATCAAACTTGAGCTGAGTGTACTGCTGGCAGAGTATGTCTATCTCTTGTATCACACCGTGCTGAAATACCTTAGCAACATATCTGACTGTGTGTATGACACCAGTCAGGTCACACATGTCCCCAGTTGTACTTCGCTGCACATTGATGTCACCTAATAGATCAGGTCCACATAGACCATACTGTCGGGCGGCTTCTGTAGGTGTGATTAAGATGTCCGCCACAGCTGATTCATCTCCACACCATAATTGACACTCTACTGGTATGACTCCATCGCTTCGGCAATCACACGGAGCATCTATAGTGGGTAAATTGTTCGTTTCTACGATCAGTTTACCCCAACAGCTATTATCTCCACACATGACTTTATAGAGCAATGTCTGACCCGCTGCGTCAGCCCTCACTGTATCTATACCATAATAAGCCCCATTTTCATGATATAATTCTATGCGGTACAATCCTATAGCCGGTGATTCCAAGAGCTGATCTGCATTGAGGACTAATTGGCATGACTTGCCTAAGCTGAGCTGCAGCTGACCATTACAGATCAGCTCTTCGCATTTGCTTTCGCAGTCAATGACTTCTATATTGATGGAATCTTTATCATTAACACATGGCTCTTGCGCACTGGTAGTCTTAAATTCAAAAGTATATATGCCTGGTGTAACGCCTGTAAAATCCAAGATGCCAGAGGGAATCATACCACTTCCTCCGTTTGGAATACTCTCATTAGTATTTTCAGGAATTGGCGTATTTATACTCAAGGACCATACACCGAAAAGAGCTTCGCTTAAGATGAGATCTGTAAAGTTGATTGTGAAGGGCATATTTAGATCTCCACTGTTGCATATTCTGACATTGTCCTGAAGCGAAATTTCGGGTGACGCAAATACTGAGATCATAATATTATCATCGTCTATGCGCCCGCAGAGATTATTTGATGAGATAAACTCATTGAGGTCATCGAGCAGATTGATGCCTAAGATAATAAGTGACGGATCCACATAATTCCCGCTCGCGGGATCAGTGAGTTCTGCTTGAAGAATGGCTATAGTATAAATGCCAGCCTTCGCTATATTGAAAGCAGGAGCATCAGCCATATCGACAATTACTCCGCCAGCGTTGACTAATAAAAACTTAAGGTCAAGATCGCCACTTGCAGGTGATGACTGCGTTGATGCTGCTGTAATTAGTACAGACTGATTAGGATTGATACAAACTGGCTCAGGGCTTATAAGTGAAATGTCAGCAAAAACACAAGGATTGAGACTGACCACTGTGGGGTCACTTCCGCCTACGCTAGGATTATCTCTATCATCAGAAATGTCATCCGCTGTATCTCCATCTGGAGTATTAGCTGATGCGATAGCAGAGTTGAGCACCATGCCATTATTGATATCGTCTACAGCTATAAGATATGTACCAGTAAAGCTACTTTGATCACATGCTCCAGGTGCTAATGATACGGGAAAGCCAGATACAGTTATCAAAGGATCTGTAATATTGACATTATTGAGAGTAACATTTCCGGTGTTACATACTTCAAAAGAATACTCGATGAGATCGCCAACAGAAGAAGGGTTAGGCAGCTTGTCAGCCATAGCTCCTTTACGCAAGCTAATTGATTTATTTATAATTAATGGTGTCTCTTCTGTAGCAATATTCGTGACAACTTCATTATTTGGCCCAGTACTTTTGACTATGGCTGTATTTACGATTTGACCATTATCGATATCAGCTTGGGTTAAGCTATATGTCCCAGTGAAGGCTGTCGAATTGCACTCGGAGAGGCCCAAAGCGATAGATTCCCCTTGAATGGTCAAAAGCGGATCATCTATGTTTATACCTGTAAGGGCAAGTCCACCTAAATTACAAACTTCGAAACTATAATTCAAAATATCCCCTACCTGAGATGCGCGATTAGGGTTCATGGTCGTAGCCATCTGTTTAGATAATCCAATAATTGCCTCCGGCATTACTTCGACAAAAGTCTGATCATCTGGATCACCGTCCATATCTGGATCACTATCAGTGTCATCAGTTGGATCATCGGAGGTATCGGTCACTATGATGCCATCAGGTGTCGAACTGGACACGATAGCACTGTTAATGACACCTCCTGCTATGAGGTCAGCTGTAGTGATAGTGTAGCGAGCAGAAAATGATGTGGAGTCACAAGCCCCAACTGCGAGTGAGCTAAGACTCCCCTCAACGAGTACTTCTGGAAGTGAATCATTAATAGCTATATTTAAAAGGTTTGTATTTCCTGTGTTACATATGGTGAAGCTGTATATGATGAGGTCACCAGGTGTAACTGGGGATGACAGATTAGATTCATCTGCAGTTTTAAGAAGTTCGATTCTCGGTATGCTTAACTTTGTTGGATCATCAGGATTACCATTGCCCAGAATATCAAAATCCGTCATATATGTAGGATCATCAGAGAAGTCTATCACGATACCACCAAATGGATCTGTACCTCGCACTATTGATTGATTCTCCAGTGGTGAATTGACATCGCTACAGCTGGGATCTATCAAAGCGGTGAGTGTCACATATATCTCATCCCCTGGAAAGAGTAGACCATCACTTCCGAGAAATATATTTGGATTACTCTCTGCATTATAATCCGGATTTAAGGTCGGTATTTGACTGAGGCCAGAGGTGTTGACCATGGTCACTGTGGGCATAGTCGCTACTGCACTAAAGGCACAAGCATATTGCTCGGATATATCATCTAATAATAAGATATTACTGAGGGTGGTGTCACCAGAATTGGTCAGTTTTAATTGAAAGTCTACCTCGAATAATGAATTACTGAGTGATCTCACATCATCAATGCTTTTTTCTAATTCAATATTGGGCATACAGCCTGGTATACCCGATATAGCTATTTCTATTTCATCGCCTCCTGTACCTTCTACACCGATACCAGTCCAAGAGAATTCGACTGATGTAATCGGAGTCACAGACGAAAGCAAGACGGATCCAGCTGCGGTCCCCGTGGTCAGACCTTGTGTGGCAGTACCACCTGTGGCAGGAGTCGCATTAGTACCAGACACGTCGGGAGTTTTAAATATCTGCGTTTCAGTCACATTGAAGTCATCTGTACCTGTACCCGCTGGCTGGGATAGCGTAATACCTGGAGTCGTCACGGTAAATATGGCAGAGTTAGAAAAACCTACATCACCATTATTAGCTCCAGCTCCGCCAAGACGGTCAAAGTGGAGAATGGGACTTAACACTGGCTCACTGAAGGTGATTTTAATGGTTCCTGTCTCTTTGTCGTCTCCCACGTCATCGATATCTTCTTCTTCAGGTCCTCTGGTAATGTCCCAGCGAAACCTAAGTTGAAGTGATATATTATTCGCTGCTCCTTGAGCATACCACATCGGGTTATCATTACTCAGTCTAGTAGAAGTACTAATATCCGTGACTGCAGATAGGCCTGGTGAGGTCGTCTCTATGGTAACTAATGCTACACCAAGATTAGCTGTAAATACATCTGACGATGGTGTAGACCATTCATCCGTAATTTGGAATTCACACTGCTGTGCATAAACAGCCCAGGTGCTACAGCCAATAATCAGGAGCGTTAGGATTCCTGACTTACACCTATCCCATAGAGGGTGTGCCATTCGTCGGTTCATTTATCAGAACTGAACGAGTAGTATAGAAATGCTTAATGATTAATACTAGGCTTAATTAGTTAATCCTTATTCTTCCTTCTACAATCTCAGTCGGTGGTTATATCAAATAATTTATCTCAGCAAGTCTTTCATCACCTGGCACAAGTTAGATAATAACTAAAAGAACGGCGTAAATTCGATCACATTAATAGGCTGTGTGCCTGATTTTGATGAAATTAGAAGTATAAAGAGACTTCTTGAGATGATTGATGATTAGTATTACCAGCTTTATCTCAATAATTGGCTATTTGATGCTTACCATTTTTCGGGTATGCGTAGAAGTTCCGTTTGACATGGAGTAGTAAATGATTCCGCTATAGTTGAACATTTCGTGAGTGATCAATAACTGATGTTCGCCGGCCGTGTACTCATCTCTTGCGCTGTATAGCAAGCGTCCATTGACATCCATAAACTTGAATTGAACCTCGCCAGATGATGGAATACTAAAGTGTATAATTGCTTGGTCGTAGAATGGATTAGGTTGATTTTGATATAAGATTGATTCGGACTTATCTTGGTCTTTATTTACATTGATGAGTAGCCTTTCGATATTTAACTCACTGCCCATATATATTTGAGAGTCAAATAATTGTGAGACTACGCTTAAAGAATTACTAAGCCAATCAGAATGCCCAGCGATAAACTGAATTTCGAAAAGTAAACCATTTAGATCTTGAGCCGCATCATTCACGTAGCTGAGTGAGATTAATTCACCATCTATGTGATAGTCTTCCTCACTGATCGGCATACTCAATGCCTTAATTTTGATGACACTTGCATCTTCAATCCGCAGAGTAGACTGAAATCCCCTACTATCCTGAAGATTATCCGCTGAGACCGTAATGCTATATCGTTTACCTGACTCCAAGTAGCGGTCATCAATTGAAAATGACTGCTGACTAGTACTCCTTACCTCGACTAATTGCTTATCATTAGGTGCTGCATCTCCGCTGATGTCACCTATCTTAACGCCCATAAAATCTTGATCCATCATATCGTGACTGAGATCGATAACAGATATTCTTTCTACAAATGGCCATGGATCAGTATCATCAAAAAAGCTCTGTCCTTTAGTTATAAATCTCCAACTGGAGTTATTCTCTAACTGAGCTATTTTCCCAAGTATAAGTTTCTTTAATTCTACAACATCAGCTAAGCTTACTTTCTGGTCATTATTGATATCCGCAGCCAAATATTTATATGGTGACTCAAATGCTGTGATAGAGGCTATATGATTGTAGATGAGAATGATATCCAAGGTAGACAGTCCATTCAGAAAATCATCGTTTTTTTCTACTGAGACTCCATAATTATAGTACATTTCATTGCTTGTAAAAGCATATTTACCAGCTAAATTAGTCATGAGTGAGTCAGGATAATTTGCTTGAATACCATTGAGCTTGACCATAGCTCCCTGGATATGGTCTCCCAGATCTGTCGTAATCTGACCAGCAATCAGGCCATTGCCGTCAGAATTAGACGGCATGCAGCTACCCGACGAATCTGAAAAGAGTACTTTCGTTTCCCTGACGCTGGCCGTATTACAGGCATCTCTAACTGTCCAGATAATGGTAAAAGTATCAGATACTGTGCCAGCCCTTGAGTCTATGCTTACAAGTGCTCCAGTGCCGGTAGTCACCTGATTACCTGCACTATCTGGAATCACATTTCGATCTTTATCCACAACTCTGATGGTCCACAGAATCATATCTGGTGTCGTCACGGATTCATTACACATATCCATAGCTTCGGCAGTAACAGTCGTAGATGCCATACAGTCACCATCAGTGTCTAATAAAGCTAAATCTATTCTGACTGTATCGACCATGACGGTAATTACAGGTGGATCGTCGTCTTCTACGTCGATTTCCTGTGAAAATGTATAGACCCCATCAAGCTCTACGCGATCAAATATAAAATATATGGAATCCATTATCGCTGGACCAGTCTCAGGGCAATTAAGGCATTCTCCTTGAGCCGTATCTGAAATAGCTGTATAGGTGTCATTACTTCTCTCTAACGTATCCGTTACGGAAGGATCATAGGTACACCAATCAATCACTGTAAATTGATTCACTAACTTAAAGCAAGCGTCAATTGTCTCAACTGTATCTTGGGTTACAGAATATGTCACCAAGCCACACTCCGATTCGCACCAGAAAGGTCGCGACTCTAAGTCTTCCGGCATGCAGGTGAAGGCATCAGCCATTTGAATAAATGTCTCATTTTCGAGAACCTCCCCTTCTACGCAAATAATGTTCGTCCCTCGTATAGAGCCTCCTGTAAAATACTTGGGCCACTTGATGGATGTCGGATCAAAAGCGGGTATGGAGTCATTTATTATGACTATATGATTGCAGGTAGGCTCGGTAGAATCACTATAAACGCCATCATCATTAATATCTAAATAATAACCCACTCTGGTCGTATCGCCTGAACAGAGATAGTCTTGTGCCATGTCGCCCACCAGTAGAATATCAAAATCTGAACAGATACAATCGTCCATTTGGCTCATTACAGGTATCGGCAGGGTCGCTATATCGAAGGTACAACTCACCATAAAGGTATCACACATGAATCCAATATCTGTATCATCTCCCAACACAACTAAGCTCTGAATACATGTAGGTTCAGTAACACCTTGTGCTTCATCACCATCAATGTCCAAGAACCACTCTCTCTCGATCACATCTCCAATGCATAAGTCATCTGTAGGTAAGACACCATCCACTAAGTATGTCTGCAGATCAGAACAATTACAGAAACCCTCTCCAATTATTGCTGGAGGCGGTACTTCTTCTATAATAACATCGCAAGTAATCGGTATATCTTCACATATAAATGCTGCTACAGGCACATTCTCCACAATTAGTAACTGCTCGCACGATAAATCATCACTATCAAAATCTCCGCTAGCATTAACATCTACGTACCAAGTCTGAACAATGGTATCACCTGAACATATAGAACCCTCAATGCTAACCGAGGCTAACTCAATATCGACCTGCCCACAGGTGCAGATTCCCTGGATATTCAGCTCGGGTGGCGGCACATTAGCAAGCGTATCGCTACAGCTAATGGTTACTGGTTCGCAGAGAAACGCCATCTCCTCCATGCTCCCCTGTACGGTGACTCTTTGGTCGCAGGTAGGCTCATCACTTTGAGGGATGCCATCACCATTAGTATCTATATAGAAGTCTCTGATAAAGGACTCACCAAAGCAAATCCCACCTCCGCTGCCATCACTTATTAAGGTAAGACTAAAGTCCATGCATCCGCAAGAGCTTGATGACATTATCTCTGGCAGAGGTATGGAATCTCTCTCTACACTACATGTCACAAATACCTCATCGCAGATTAGGCTAATTTCGGCATCCACATCCTCTAAGGTGATCATCTGGTTACACACCGGCTCTCCAGCATCTAGTATTTCATTTTGATTGAGGTCTCCATACCATTCTCGAACGATGACATCTCCAACACATCGATCAGCTCCTCCACTCTCTTCATTGAGCAGTACAGCTATATCTGTACAATTACAAAATCCAAGATCCGCAAGTTCAGGCACATTCATGTTTAGTTCGAGACTGTCCGTACATGCTATACTGTAGTCCATGCACTCTAAGACAAATGATGTTTCTAATTGAGTGGTGTCTATAGTCACAATTAATAACTGATCGCACGAAAGTTCATTATTTTCAAATGACTGATTGTCATTAGAATCTACATACCAGGTCTGGATAATAGTATCTCCAATACAGACTGAGCCTCCTATACTGACATCGGCTAAAACTACTTGCACCTGGTCACAGCTACAGATACCCCCAGCATTGAGTGTGGGAGGCGCTATCTGGGACAGCGTATCCGTGCAGCTGATAAGTAGAGGGGCGCACTCTAAGACCATATCATTACTACTTTCCTGAATGGTAATATTTTGAGTGCATCTGGCTTCTCCCTCTTGAAATTCCTGATCCTGATTAACATCAACGTACCACTCTCTGGTAAATTCGTCTCCGAAACACACCCCTGACATACTTCCATCTAATAATAATTCCAACTCAGCTTCCATACATCCACACGCACTATTAGAACTGACTGTAGGCTTCGTGATAGAATCAAGTGCTGTGCTGCAGTTGATAACTATATCTGGACAACTCAAAGTAAAATCCGCCGCTACATCTTCTATCGTGATAAGCTGAATACAGCTTGGTTCTCCTGCATCTACTGAGTCATTATTATTTAGATCTGCGAACCATTCTCTACTGATAACATCTCCAACACATCTCTCTTCTCCTCCCATCTCCTCGTTCAGTACTATCGTAATATCCATGCATTCACAAAGATCTGATCCCGTCAAACTGGGCGTATTGAGGGTATCAGGTAGATCATCAGCGCAACCTACCGCATAATTTATGCAGGTCAAGCTAAGACTATTTACAAGCTGAGCTGCATCTGTCTGGATGACTACAGCCTGCTCACAGCTGAGATCAGACTCGTCAAAAGTATCGCTTTCATTGAGATCTATGTACCAGGTCTGGTATAGTGTATCACCCTCACAAAGAGCAGGATCTATCTCCACCATGAGTGGCTCTGCTACCACCCCCTCACATGAGCAAATACCATTCTCAGAGACGCCAGGAGGTAATAATGAGGATATTGAATCTGTACAGGATAAAGTCTGCTCCTCACACACGAGCTGCATAGCACTGAGGTCTGCTTGAATGGTAATGGTCTGAGTACAATTTAACTCCCCTGATTCAGCTATGCCATTTCCATTAGCATCTACGTACCAAGTTCTGGCAAAACTGTCTCCAAAGCATAAATCTTCAGAAGATCCGTCAGTCAGCAATACGAGTGAATAATCAGAACAGCCACATGCTGCTTCGCCTTCGAGCACAGGTGTCGGAATATCATCCATTGCTGTAGAACAATTAATGGTTACATCACTACACGAGAGCATGACTTCCGAGGGTACATCTTGTAAAAATATAAGCTGACTGCACGATGGTTCGTCATCATCCAAAGTCAGGTTACGATTGATATCGGCATACCACAAACGTGATAAGGTATCGCCTGCACATCTTTCCTCAGCACCAGTCTCTTCGAGTAGTCGTATATCTACATCAGCACACGCGCAATTACCAGATTGCTGAAGGGTCGGCGGATTAGCATTATCCGGTATCTCATCTGAGCAGAGCGCGGTGTAATTAGTGCAGCTGAGGGTCAATATATCATCAAACATGATGATAAATGTCTGTTCGCAAGTGGGTTCATCTGCATCCAAGGTGGCATTTCGATTTAGGTCAATGTACCAACTTCTTGACAATGTATCTCCAACACATCTACTACCCATATCAACCTCATCTCTTAGCACTATTTCCAAATCAAGAGGGCAAGTACAGATCCCTTGATTCGTCATGACCTCGGGTTGAAAATCATCCAAATTATCTTGACAGGAGATATTTATAACACCACAGTTTAATGTGGCCATGAAGGGATTACCATCTATGACTGCCAACTGCACGCAGGTAGGCTCACCCGAATCAAATGTTTGGTCTTCATCCAAGTCAAGGTACCATTGCTGCCGAATGGTGTCTCCCTCGCAGAGTTGATCACTTACACTGGTCTCAAAAAGTCTGACAGAGGGTGCGGCACACTCACAAAATCCATCATTGAGCACTTGGGGTGGCTCTATATTTTCAATTTGGCTGAAGCAGCTTATGACCTGCATCTGGCAGCTTAAGTCATAACTGACTTCCCCTGTGATATTAATCCTTTGGACGCAGGTGGCCTCTTGATCATCAAAAATTCCATTGTCATTTAGGTCGGCGTAATATTCTCTGATTATCACATCGCCTGAGCAGATTCCTGATAAGTCTGACTGGTTGCGCAGCAGGATATTTACGTCTCCACATTCGCATATCCCCTCGGTCACTAATATGGGAACAGCAATATTGTCCAAGTCAGCGGTGCAAGTGGCGGTCTGTTCTGAGCATAACAATCTTATAGAGTCAATATCATTAGGATCAGTGCTCGTATTAATAGTGATGGTCAGATTCTGCACGCAAGTCGGCTCAGCCTCGTTTTGAGACCCATCTTGATTTATATCAACGTACCACTCCTTGATGATCACATCACCATCGCATAGATTAGTTAAAGAGCTTTGATTACTCAGTATGAGCTCAGTACCTTCACAAACACACTCATTTGGATTATCAATAGTCGGAAGTAAGAAATCATCCACATCTTCCACACAGCTTATCAGACCGTCTCTACAATCTAGCTGGACAGCTTGAACATCATTATTGATGCGAATGACCTGCGTACATGATGGTTCATCAGCATTTTGTATGCCATTATCATTGACATCTAATACGTAGTTTCTATGAATACTGCTATCTGAGCAGAAATCCGATTCTATTTCTTCGTTAGTGAGCAATAAGGTAGGCTGTTCACAATCACAGCTTCCGGTCGCGATGATAACTGGTAGGGCTACTTGATTAATATCTTCATCACACGAGATTGTCAGTGTGCTACAATTTAGGCTATAGCTGACCTGACTATAATCTATGGTGATATTTTGAATACAGCTGCTCTCTGTTCCGTCGAGAATATTGTTTAGGTTACTATCAAGATACCACTCTCTGACTACGACGTCCGTAGTACATTCCCCACCCATGCGTTCTTCACTGGCTATCCTCAAAAAGTCATCAGTACAAATACATGAGTCAGCAGTACTAACTATGGTAGGTCTTTCTACTGATAAGAGATTTTCATCGCATTCTATGGTTATTGCTGGACAGACTAATGAATTATTCTCCGCATTATTAAGCAGGAAGACCTGCTGAGTGCAACTTGGCTCGTCATCCCCTGGCTGCTCATCTCCATCGAAATCTATGTACCAATCTACACTAAGCGTATCGGTAACGCAGCTTGAGGCTGATCTGCGGGTTGAAGCTATTTTTATTAAAGAATCACCACAGCCGCAAAACTGATTAGCTATGATCTCGGGTGGAACTAAATCTTCCAGTGAGCTCGTACATGACATGGACACTGGTAAACAGCTCAAGCTAACATTTTGCCTGCTCTCTCGAACAGTAATATGCTGTGCGCACCTTGGCTCGCCTTCATCGATCTCGCCATTCGCATTGCCATCCGCATACCAAGTTCTGGTGACTTGGATAAGGTCGCAGTCAGAATTATCTATGTATTCTGACCCAATCTTTAAGTTAGCATTTCCTACAGCACAGACTGATCCTTCAATCAGCTCTGGAGCACCGATAGCCGGCATATCACTGAGGCATGAGATTTCAATATCTTCACATATAAGCTGTGGGCCATTCCTATTCTGAACGATAACTTCTGCTTCACACTGACTTACATTACCCGCCTCGTCAGTCGCTATCAGTATGACCTCTACTATAGATCCAGCATCTTCGCAGCAGAACTTGATGAACTCTGCTGGACGGGATACAATGGATTTTTTATTATCGCCTGTATATTCGCATCTACGAGTACCTGAGTAGCCCAAGTCTATCTCCTCAGTATCTACGAAGCAAGACTGCGGTTCATATCCGACGATCAGTCCATCGCAGTTCTTTATGGCATTAGTCCAATCCTCCTTTCTGATCACAGTCATGACTACATTACCGCAGTCGTAATCATGACTTCCTTCATCAAAATCTTTGGCAAGTAGCTTAGCTACACCATCTTCTGAAGCATAGGCGCCAGCCGTGAGGGAGATTTGAAGCGCAGCATTGCATACGACTACGGGAGCTGTCGTATCAGTAATCTTTACAGTAAAGTCCAAGGTGTCCGTATTTTCGCATCCATCTGATACCAAAATCAGCACGAGTATAGAGTCCTGAGACAACCATAAATCTGTAATAAACCCATCTTGAACTGTACCTTCCTCGGCGAGATACGCAATGGATACCTGACCACAATTATCTTTTACTTGAAGTTCAGGAAGTTTAGCAATGGCCGAGCAAAGCCATGGATCCACTGATACCACCATATCTTGGATTTCACTCAAAATAACAGGCTTCTCTGTGTCGGTCATTTCGATGATCTGACTGCCTGATAGCTCTGCTAAGTCATCGCACCAGTCGATTATCGTCCATGTTCTAACTATTTTTATGCCGTTACTGCATGCCTCAAATTCTAAATCAGAATAGGACGTCAGTAGGTTACAAAATTTTTCTGTTAATGGTACTTTGGCAGGCGAGGTAACAATATCACCATTGGCATCTATGACAGGTAGTAGGCCACACACGATTGAGTCTTCAAAGGACTTATCGACTAAGGTGATTTTCTCCCAAATAAGTTCACCTGATGGAGTGGTGACTTGGACCGTCGTATCTCTGAAACTCAAAAATTCTTCTATTTGAAAAGTGTCGCATCGCTCGGAAGAATCTGGTATTTCACTGTGCATATCGAGCAATACTGGATAGGCCGCACGATATTCACTTCCAGCATATCTGACTATAGAATCAGGTTCTGAAGATTGATCACAATTTAGCTGTATATCTTCCGGGAACAAAAGTTTAGAAGGTGCATCTGCAGTCAGTGCATTGATGTCTAATCTCTGTCTGACATAGCGCTGAGTCAGAACATTTCTGTGCCGAAGCTCACCATGCAATAAAAACTTACCACTGTAACTAACTGTTGTAACTTCACCATCAGGACTACAGATATTTCCAGTTTTCGTAATGACCTCATCGAGCTTACCCACTATTTCAGGACCACAATCATTATCAAAGAGAGCGGTTACTTCTTCCACACTAAGCAAGGCTGATGGCAGAAGCTGAGAACACCAAAAATAACACTCTGGATTGATGTTACCATCTTCTCGTAGAGCACAGGGAGTCAGCAAATTTGGGAATTGATTAGCCTCTATGATCAGTGTGCCAGAACATGAATTACTATTACATGATATGACATAGCTGTACTCCTTATCTACATCCTGAGCTGAAAAAGTGGTGATCTCAGAACCTCGATCATCATAAAATCTTATCTCATACTGCAGCCCTTCATTTGGATTCTCAATGAATTGGTCAGCGCTGTAATTGCCCTGACACATCGAATTTAGACTAAACTGCAGATTTCTATTACAGATTAACTCTTCACAGTCGTTAGATTGGGCGCTGACATAACTTGGTAGTGCCTGTAATAGAGTCAAACTTAGGACTAAGCAGATGTAAGCATTTCCTTTGGAGAAGGCAGTGTTTAGATTAGATATGATGCAATGGGAAGGTTGGTCTATTCCTGTTGCATTTTCAAGCTTATAGCTCATTAAAGGCTGATTTATCATTCATGTGATATGCATCACCCACTGTGTATCTCATAACACTGGGCGAGGTTCAAGCATTATCACGAAGACAAATATAACACAATTATATATTTAAAATACTATAATATGTTAAAACAAAATTCAAATGATAGATTTATTGAGGATGTATCATTCTGTTTTTCAATTATTTACACATTTATTTTATTTTATATGAATACATACTTAAATTTTAATCATACATAACGTGGTAAAAGTGGGATGTCTTAGCGGACATAAGAGGACTTTTCATGTTTATCTTCTAAGAAAGCAATCCTATAGCCATTCCCAATATTTTGTTTCTGCTAATTCTTGATCGTCTGACTATCATATTATAGTGATATAAGGAATGATATGCCATCAATCTGACATGTAGCTCAAAAGGGATGTAATATGCCGTTCCACTTTAATGTACGATAGCAAACTCTCCTGGTCGGCATAGGATAATCATTTCGATTAACTAATTATGGTCACTTACTTAAATTACGAATAGTGATCCGACCGCTCTGATTGTTGATTTAATTTCTGAAGCTTGGAGTACTTGAGATGACAGGAGACTTAACTTTGAATCTTAAGCGGTACTTTATCATATACAGTTAAGCTGAAGGTAAGCTTCAAGCTTATGACGGCTACATATTCTGAATGCATGCCAAGGTCTCTGAATTTTAGATCTTCACAACGATTGCTGTGCTTGCTCTCTCTTAAATAGCTGTTGTTAGACCTATACCTGGGTAGATTAACCCGGGTTAAGTATTAGTTACAAAATCGGTAATGGTTAAATCCTAATTTCATACCACTGGCATCTGAATAATAGTAAGCTGCACTACTTGGGATGAAACACATATTTCCATATAAGTTTTACTAAAGTTATCCTATTTCTGAGCTCTTAAATGACCCATTTCGCTGTTTAAATAGCTCCTAACTTAATCAACATCTTTTCTGCCTTAGATTCAGATCCGTCAGCTTTTTGATAATTAATAAGCTTTTTCCACTTTCCCTTGGCGGCATAGGAGGCTTGTTTTGGCCAACCCTTCGGATCTATTATCTTATACTTATCACCATATTCATCTAATATCAATCGGATTTCTCCCGGTGATTTGACAGCTAAGGCACTCCACGTGCTAAGCTCATGTTTGGCCATGAGTTGACTCATCTTCGGTCCGATACCTTCTATAATTTGAAGATTGGTATCCTTCACTTTAGATTTTATCCTTTCTTTAGATTTCGCGGCTTTTATCTTCGCAGCTTTCTTAGCTTTTAGTTTAGATTTTGTGGGCTTACTACTGTCCGATTGACTGGTTGATTGCTCTCTGCGAGTACCGATTTTATCTTGAAGGGTTTTCAGTCGGGTCCAATGGTTGCCAGCGGCTAAATTAGCCTGACGTGGCCAAGTACTCGGATCCATATGGCTGTATCTACTGCCAGCCTCTGAGAGAATTTCCTTCAATTCTGCTGGGGTTTTCATGGATAGGCTTTCCCAGGAGTCTATATCATTATTGACCAAAATAGAGGCAGCCTTTGGGCCAATTCCTTCGATTACTGTCAGATCATTTGGTGATACTGTGGAGAACTTACCTGCCTTCGCTTGCTTGAATCTGGCATAGCGACTATCATTTGACGCTTTTTTTGCTTTTTTCCTCTTCTTCTTCTTTTTATGGGCTTTCTTCTTTTTTGATTTAACATAGTCTTCATGCTCGCGCAGATGATCCTGTGTTACATCACTTACAATAAATTGATTGCCCTGCTCACTTCCAAAGTCACTGCCGCCCAGTGTTGTATCAGTATTTATTTGACCTGACCCAGCAAGCTTCACATTACCTCGCGCTTGATTAAGTCTATATTCTAAATCATTTATTTTTTCCTCTTGTTCTTGAAATTGTTGATTATTTACGGCCACGTCCCCCTTCGCTAAGGCTAAAGCGCCCTCTAAATATACTATCCGCTGTCGCAAGACCTCTTGGCTCTGAGCGTCGTAACTATGGTCATCAGAATGTGAGCCCGAATCATCCTTCATAGCTGTGACTTTACTAATATCAGACTCATCATCATATTCCCCTAATCGTAGCTCACCACTTTTGAGTGCTAATTCGCCTTCTAACTGAGTGATCCTCCTGCGATAAGCATCATGCTGATCCTCGGATAATTTAACTTCCCCATGTGTAAGAGCCAGTTCTCCTTCTAATCGCGTGATTGTCTTTCTAAATGTTTCATATTTATTTTCGGCTATTTTTTCTTCCCCGTTTTTGAGCGCTAATTCTCCTTCTAAGGATGTGATTTTCTGCCTGTACTTTGCTATTTCTTCTCCAAATCCGCTAGGATCAGCATTCACGACATGTGACTCGGTCTCTAATCGTCTATTAGTAGCTGTAAGCGTAGCTAACTTATCCTCTAATGCGAGTAACTTGCCTTGAGACAGATTTAATTCGCCCTCTGTGACAGCTAATCGCTCAGAATCCCTTTGCCTTTGAGCTTCGATTTTTGCTATCCTTTCTCTCCAGCCTCTTCTAAATATCAAGTAAGGAATGAAAAGCAAAAGAGCTGGTAATAAAAATGGTATTAACCAGTGGACGTCACAAAAACTTATTAAAAACATAATTGTATTTTGATTAGGAATTTGTCAGTTTGATCTCGACTCTATTACTATTTTCATTAGATAAAGGCTCATTATCTCCCTTTGAAATAGTTATGATTCTTTCACTGCTAATGCCTTTTGAGATGAGGTATGACTTAGTAAGATCAGCTCTCTTCTGACCAGCCTTTACATTTGCAATCTTTGAGTTTTGGTTATGCACGTGTGCGATAATTCTGATGACTTGTTTATTATCCTTAGCTTGCTGCGCAAGTTGATCAAGGGATTCTGTTATTTCTGGTATAGACAGATCATTATCGTGATTAACTAATAGTGTGACGGTCCCATCATCAGGCTTTTGCACTGGTAATAACTGGAAGGTTACCCGCTGACGACACCTATCAGTTTTTGGAAGTTGATCTTGCCTGACTTGAATTTTAATATTGCCCTCATCAATGTCATTGTTAAACAGCGCCTTTGCGGAGACACCACGGTTTCGTCCTATTTCTGCATCCATGCTTTCTGATGTGTTATAGTAACTGGTGATGAGCAGATATTGACCTTCCTGCATATCTTCCAGAAGCATTGCTTTGTAATCTGAAAACTCATCGCAAATGTGTATCTCGGGGCTTCCCCAATAATAGCACAACGGGCATTCTATCTCTCTCTCTGCAGGCAGAGCCGCTGCTGAACAATTCTTATAATCACCATAGTACTTAGCACCCAATAATACCCACAGTAAAATAAATATATAAGCTATTGCTCTCATGCGTTAGATACTCTTAGCAATGAAATTATTAAATGATCCTCATTAAACACCATTCTATGGTCCCTTTTATTAAAATATGTACTATCTTAATCCTCTCAGCTATAATACTTTACGTTAACTATTACTCTCGTTCATAAGACTCGTAAGTGAAGAGCATCAACAATGTTACACTAAGAAGTATACCACTGATTCGCTTGTTAGTTCCATTTATAGGTGGCATTTATTTAGGATCAATAATAAGTGATTTTGAGATCAGCTGGATGGTATCTCTATTACCCCTGCTTATCGTGTGTTTATATTTTCTTCATAAACGTAAGTCTACGCTCTATTTTGGTCTCGTATGTTATATTACGATTACACTTTTAGGAGTACTTATTATAGATCAAAACGATGATCGAATTGACTCACAGGTGCCGACAGCCTTGGTATCTGTACCTATAAGATATAAGGCTACACTCCAAGATGATCTCAGCAAGCAACTTGGAAAACAATGGGTAAGTATTAATCTACAAATAGACTCTTTTTTAAGCCAAAGTGGATGGCTCAAATTATCATTCCCAATCCAAGCAATCATCCAGACAAAAGATTCAATCAGCAAGATATCTTATGGTTCCGAAATTAGCTTTAGGGGTTCTTTAGATACTATTGCTACCAATAGGAATCCATATGCATTCGATTACCAGCAATTTCTATTTCGCAAAGGCATTACTCATCAAGTTTTTATAGCTAAAGACGACTGGAAGATTACAGATAAGCAAAATGGCTCTTTGTACGCATCAGCTAAGAAGCTGCAAAACAAATTAGCAGGTATCTTAGCGAAGTACATTGATGAACCAAAGAATTTAGGTATCGCCATAGCTATGATACTGGGCAATAAAGACTTCATTCCTTCAGCGTTATATGATGCCTATAGACAGACTGGATCCGCACATATTATGGCGGTATCAGGTCTACACGTAGGGATCATTGTTTTCATCGTCATGATCCTCCTAAAGCCCATGCGCACCAGGACCTTGTGGTCCAAAATGTTGAAAGCCATATCAATCATTACGATCCTGACTTGCTATGCATTCGTAACTGGGCTGAGCATCTCAGTGGTGAGAGCTACTTTTATGTATACTTCAGTCATACTCATCTATCTACTAAGTCATCAGAAAAATATCTGGAATACTCTTGCAGGAGTCGCATTTATAATCCTGATGATACAGCCGCAGCAACTATTTCAGATTGGCTTTCAGTTTTCATTTTTAGCTATTATTGGCATAATGCTATTCAATCCATTAATAGCCCAGTACATCAAAAGTGATAATCGAATAATCAAATATGCGCTAAGTCTAATCACTGTATCTATCTCAGCACAGGCATTACTTTGGCCATTGATTATTTATTACTTTAACATGTTTTCGTTTGGCTTCTTGCTGACTAGCCTTTTGATAATCCCTGCTGCTTTTCTCGTTATATCGATTGGGATAATACTCTTGTTGGTCGACTTTATCTCTCCAGCTGTAGGCACATTCGTCGCCACTTTGCTTAATAGCATTTTATCAGCGACTAATGGCTTTGTCAGTTCTGTTCAGCTACTGAGTCCGATCAGCTATGAACGCGTTTGGATGTCCACAGCCATATTAATAATGTCATACATCACGATGATGTTACTATTTAAAATCATGAACACCTTTAGCAAATTGCGTCTCTATTCTTTATTGTTGACCATTAATATAATGTTGATCTCGGTCGCCGTACAGATTTATGACAGAAATCATAAGGCCTACGTAGTGATATATGAGCATCCTAAGGAGATGATCATTGATTTAATCCATGATAGAATCTGCTATTTCTTAAGCTCTAAGCCTAATATTGACACCGAATTTCTCGTTTCGAGTAATAGGATCAGACATGGGGTCAAAGAGGTGATCACACTAAACCTCGAAGCTGACTACCAGGATCGGCAGCTACAAAAATCGGGGCACCATATTCAGTTTCATGGTATCGTCATAGATCTGCAGGCCCTGATTAATACATCACGTAAGCGACCTAAACAACTGACCATAACTAATCAGAAACTAGACAATGTAGATCATTGGGTGGTCAGCCATTCATGCTCGGCTACTATCATAGATAGGGCTAGCCTTTGTCATTCATTAAGCCAGAGCGGCCCCAAAATATTTATGGCTGACTTATGAAGCATATCATTAAGGAACATAGCAAATTTACTCCAACTGAGAGACGAGGCATCATAGGATTAGTGTTCTTGGCTTTTTGTTTATTATGTTTCATCTATACGTACGACGATCTAAGCCATCCCCACGAATCTGTATTTGAGAATCTCTCCACGGCAAATATGAGCCAAAATGAGTCCGTACAAAGAGATGATTCTATTCAGGTCAGGTCAATTGAACCTTCGATTCCCTCAAGTAAAAATAAGGGGCTAATATTAAAAACATTTGACCCTAATCAGATCTCTAAAGCTGAATTATCAGCTATGAATTTTCCAAAGAAAGGAATTAACACCTTTCTCAAATATCGCGCGACAGGTAAAAAATTCTACAGTGTTGATGACTTTAAATCAGTTTATGGATTTGAAGAGTTGGAGTCATCTCAATTAAAAAAATACATGAGGTTTCCCAAGAAAATTGAGTCGATAAAATATGATACCCAAACGAAAAAGCCATCTCGCAGAAAGGACAATCGATTTACGATAAAGAACGATTCCAGCTCAGCTACTACGCATTTTAAAAATAAATATCCTAAAAGAGAAATTATAGCTGAAGGCTCTATCGATATCAATACGGTCGATACCTCTGTGCTCATCAAGCTAAAAGGCATCGGCGAATATAGATCGCAGAAATTGGTGGAGTATCGCGATGCTATTGGGGGATTCTACCACATGGAACAGATATACGAGGTTCCTAATGTACCAGACTCCATTATCACTATGAATCTTAAATATTTCTCCATTGATTCATCCGCCATCAGTAAGGTAAAAGTCAATGATTGGACATTCGAACAGCTGCGCAGACATCCCTATATTAGGTACAAAAGAGCCAAGGCGCTGAGCAGATACATAAGGGAGCATGGACCTATCGAAAGTCAAGAAGAATTATCCAAAATCATTGCTTTAGATTCCGCCTTCGTGATTAAGATCTCACCTTACCTCTCTTATGATTAGGGTGAGCCTTGATGACCAGCGTGACAACTTAGTGAAGCGAATTACAATTTAAATTAATGCGGACCGTCATATCAGTTGGCCCTCTAAAATTAGTGGCATATTTGGGGTTCAGTTGAACATTAGCTAATCACATATGTAATCCAAAGGTGAAAGATCTTTTCGTACTTAATAAATATTTGCTGAGATACAAAGGCAGACTAATCATAGGGACCATCTGTGTAGTCTTATCTAACTATTTCAAAGCCTTAGTCCCTTTAGAAATCGGGGAAGCATTGGACTTCATTGTAAATAAGGTTCAGAATCTGAAAGAGCAGGGTAATCAGTCCGCTGACTTTAGTGCTGATATGGGAGGAGATCTTTTCACTTTCGGCATGACGGTGCTTTTTTATGCGGTCATCATGGGCGTCTTTATGTATTTTATGAGACAGACCATTATTTATAATTCTCGACTGATTGAGTACGATCTTCGTAAGGATATCTACGAGCATTACCAAAATCTGGATGTCAGCTTTTATAAGAAACATAATACTGGAGACTTGATGGCGCGCATCACTGAAGATGTCTCTAAAGTAAGAATGTACCTTGGCCCCGCTGTACTATATGGGATTAACCTCACCTCACTGTTCGTTATGGTGATTTACTCTATGATCAAGATCAATCCGACTCTTTCATTCTACACCTTGCTGCCTCTGCCGCTACTTTCACTATCAATCTATATGGTCAGCAGTGTGATCAATAAAAAGAGTGAAGCTATCCAACGCCAGCTATCATCGCTGAATAGCTTTGCACAAGAAGTCTACTCGGGCATACACGTGATCAAATCATATGTCAAAGAAGGTGCATTCGGCAAGGCATTCGACAAGGAGAGTGACATTTTTAAACAGAAGTCATTAGAATTAGCTAAGGTAAATGCTATGTTTTATCCGCTGATGATCCTGCTGGTATCAATTAGTACCATCCTTACCGTGGTAGTAGGCGGCATACAGGTCTCTAAGGGATTAGCGACACCGGGAAATATAGCTCAATTTATTATCTACGTAAATATGCTGACTTGGCCGGTGACAGCCATCGGCTGGATCGCTTCAATTATTCAGCAGGCCTCAGCATCTATGCAGCGCATTAATGAGTTTCAAGCAGTTAATCCAGCTATAGTCTACGACAATCACAAGATTTATGATGTGCAGGGTGAGATAGAATTCAGGGATGTATCTTTTACCTATCCGAACAGTGGTATTCAGGCGTTAAAGAACGTTTCCTTTAAAGTTAATTCTGGCGAAAAATTGGTTATTTTAGGTAAGACTGCCAGCGGAAAATCTACCATTGCCGAGCTCCTTCTCAGGATGTATGATGTTAATAGCGGAGAGATACTAATCGATGGTAAGAATATCAAGGATCACAATCTGAGCAGCATCAGAAAGAGTGTTGGTTATGTGCCGCAGGACGTCTTTCTCTTCTCAGATACCGCTACCAAGAATGTACAATTCGGTAATGATGAAGCAAGCTTCGCTGAGGTGCAGGAGTACACTGACTACGCCGCTGTCAGAGATGATATAGAGTCACTACCAGAACAATTTGAGACCAGAATTGGAGAGCGTGGTGTGTCCTTATCAGGTGGGCAGAAGCAAAGGCTATCCATCGCAAGAGCGCTGATTAAGAATCCTCAAATCGTCATTCTGGATGACTGTCTGAGTGCCGTTGATACAACTACAGAACAGAAAATCCTGCAATATCTGCAGCAATCACTGAATGACAAATCGGCTATTATCATTACCCACCGCATGATGTCAGGATTTGATGTTGATCAGATTATCGTGTTAGAAGATGGTAGAATGGCAGAGAAGGGGACTCCAAGTGAGCTTTATGCAAAAAAAGGCTTCTATTTTGACATGTTAAATGAGCAAAAAGAGGAAAAACTATTCGAAAGTGCTTAAATTATTGGGATATCTAAGTTATATTACATTTGTGTATTTTAACTATTTAACTATTTAAACACTTACTAGTGGAAGATAATTCGAGATTTGAAAGCGTGTACTCTACTAAAGTGAGAGCTGGAAGGCGTCGCACCTATTTTTTTGATGTGCGTAAAACTAAAGGTGGAGACTTCTATGTCACATTGACGGAAAGTACCAAAAAATTTAATGGCGAAGGCTACGAAAGACACAAAATATTCCTTTACAAAGAAGACTTTAATAGATTCCTCAGCAGCCTGACTGAAACCATTAATCATGTGAAAAATGACTTGATGCCAGACTATGATTATGAGGAGTTCGAAAGAAGGCAAGAAGAGTGGGAAGCTCAGAAAGCCCTCGAGGATGCCCAGGCCGAAGTAAGTGGATCAAATACCACAACTACTCACAAGCCAGAGGAGTCCACCTCAGCTAATCAAGAAACTACTGAGTCAACACCTTCTACCAGTGCTGATGAATCTACAGGTGAGAAAAAGAAGGATGTCAGCACGGAAGACGATATGGCTTGGTAATCGGTTCTCAACCATGTGCCTATTTTTTATAGTTCTGATACTGCGATCATCTGGTCTTCCACCTGATGGACGAGATTAATATACTTAGGGTCTCTTTTGATCATCCTGTCTCGCTCCGTAGGTAGCTCTACTTTGATATGTTTCACAATTTTGGATGGGGCAGACTTCATAATATAAATATCATCCCCCAAATAGACTGCCTCAGAAATGTCATGTGTAACAAAGATGATGGTCGACTGAAATTTGTTCCAAATGCGCGCAAGTAGATCTTGCACCTGAAGCCGGGTCCTGATGTCTAAGGCACCGAAAGGCTCATCCATCAGCAGTATATCGGGATTAGCCAAAAGGCTTCTTGCTATAGCTACCCGCTGCAGTTGTCCCCCTGATAATGATGGGTATTGAGCATACTTTTTCTCATGACCTTCCAGACCGACTAGCTGTATCAACTCCATGGCCTGAGCATCTCGATCCTTCTTATTGACTCCTTTATAGCGCAGAGCTAATCCCACATTATCCAGTACCGTCATCCATGGTAGTGAAGAGTACTGCTGAAACACCATACTCACACGCTCGGCCTCGCTGACAGGCTTACCCTTAATAATGACTTGACCCTCTGTCGGCTCTTGCAGGCCTGCTATGTATCTTAGCAAGGTTGATTTACCACAGCCTGACATGCCTAATATGACGACGAATTGCCCTTGATCAGGCTTATCCTCTACAAGAAAGTTAAGATTCTTAATGATCCAGTTCTGCCCACCGTCATAGCTTTGAGATATCTCTCTCAGCTCTATAATGTTGCCTAAGCCACTATCAGGAAATTTAACCATGTTGTTTTACGGTTTTAGCAGGAGCTATCTCTTTATCCCGGTACGTGGTGTAGATCTGAAAAGCTTTATATACCACTACGGCTAAAAATATAATGTGAATCGCCCACAATGTATCCTTAAATAAAAAGCTCAGAATCTTTATATCGCCCAGCACTGGTATATACTCATTCAGAAAGAAAAGACAATATAGCCCAATCATGATCCAGACTAAAGCAGTCGTCGTATATGATAAGATAGAATCACCAATTGACTCATCCTCAACAGCGGGGCCATATTTATTTTTCACTTGGTATTTATGGGGAAAGAACTCTCGATCCAGCCACTTGAATATTCTATCCTGAAGGATGCCAATCATAATAATCAGAATCAGAAGTGCAAAAGTCTTGTCTACCCTACCCTGTCTTCTTCCTGCTGAGAATATGAGGGCTCCTATCCCTCCCTGACTGGCGACCATCTCAGCTACTATTATGTATGTCCAGGAGATGGCTGTCAATATCCTGATGTCATCGAAAATTCGCGAAAACACTGAAGGCATGTATACCGTCCTGATGGTCTGCCAATTACTTGCGCCCAGCGTATATACTGTCTTCAGATAGACGTCTTCCACTTCATCGATGCGCTGCACGACTACAGGTAGCAAGTATATTAAGATACCGAAAGCCAGAAAATTAACCTTCATGCCTGTCTGTATACCAAACCAGACAATAAATAAACCTGTAACCGCCGTCAAGGGCACAAACCGAAAAGCCTCAACTATTCCTTGGAAAAGGCCTCTCAATAGAGGTACCAGACCTATGGCGAAGCCCAGAACAATAGATATAGAAATTGCTTTGACATATCCCGCCAGATTAAGACCAATAGAATAGGTCATATTCTTTATCAGCTCATTATCTCGATATAGCTCTCCGTACGCATTAAGTACTTTGAATGGATTAGCTAAGATGCCTGAGCTTACCATAGGGCTCTCACCCGATGTCAGCCCTACCCATATCAACAGAAACAAAGCAATGCCTAAGACTCCCAAAGTAAGATGCTGGGCTTTGGATAACGGGCCTCTGAGTTTAAATAACCAGGATTGCTTCATCAAGTCGGACTACTCAGTGTTATGATGAGATGAGTTGAAATTCTGTTCTTCTGTTTTTAGCCTTACAGGCTTCTGTGGAATTAGACTCACAGCCAGCTACAGGTTTATCAGGTCCATTGCCTACTATCACAAACCGGTTTCGATTCATCCCATATTCATTAATTAAATAGTCGCTTACCGCTTTTGCTCTTTTTTGAGAAAGATCTTTATTCATCTGATAACCTCCTGTGCTATCAGTATTACCTTCTACTCTAATTTTTACGTTACCATATGACTTAGCTAATTCTACAAACTGAAGATCAATCAGCGTTTTAGCATTTTCGGAAAGTTGATATTGACCTGTATTAAAGCTGATAGACACAGGCTTCTTTGCGAAAGCTGGCGCTTGCTTGTCTGCCTCGGTGGCTGGCTGGAAGGTCGGTGATTTTTCCGCAGCATGAGCATTACCTGAGAGATTTGCACTACTGATCGCTGAGGTATTGATCACTGACCTCCAGCTTGGCGCTTCGGTCTCAGCATCCCCTGTCTCTACGAATTTACGACTCATCTTCTCATACAGATTTCCACCTTTCATACCTTTAAAGCCAGAGTTCAAACCAAAGAAATTCAGATTATCACCATGCGTAGTCCAGTAGACATTATCCATCATTCCCTTCGCGTCGTCTACACTCAGCTGATTGAATTCTGCTAGATATTTTGCTGCTTTTTCCTGGTTTGACTTGTTCTTTAATTCAGCTACAGCCTTCATCCATCCCTCATAGAAAGCATTGATTTGTTTACCCTTTTTCGATATAACATCAGCCTTAGCAAACATGATATCGGCTATGATATTAGACTGCTCTCGGCTGGTAAGGAGGACTTTGGATCCTGGTACATCTTTAGTCGCGAATATGTCATCAGGACTCCATACAACTGCAGCATCGATATCATTACTCCTAAATAATTCTGCTGCCTTAAAGTTATCCGAGGTCTTGACTACCTCTATGTCTTTGTAGTCTAGTCCTGCTGCCTCCAGCGCCGTGATTAGCATCGTCTGAGAAGGCGAAGGTACAGTGACTGCCACTTTTTTGCCCTTTAAGTCATTGGCGGAGTTGATGCCGCGCTTCGCGATCAGCGCATCACCACCTCTACTCCAGTCTACCTGCATGAATGCTTGAGGCTTGAATTGATTAATATCAGATGGTGCCGTATAGAGTGGGAATGCATCAGCGGTCTGTACGATTACGTCATACTCTCCAGCGATCCACGCATCAAGTGCATTAAAGAGATCATTTTCTAAGATGAATTCTACCTTAACACCGTACTCCTTAAAATAGCGGCTCCTGGTGGACGCCTTAGCACCCTCATTGAAGTATAGACCTGGTGCATAGCCACCCCAAGATACGAGCTGCACTTTAAGGACATCATCATTAGCGTCTCGAGAAGAGGAGTTGACTGTATTGCCGTTACCAGATTTATTATCGGCTGATGAAGCTTTGCTGTCCGATTCTCTGTCAGCCGTAGCTTGCTCCGCTTGGTCAGTCAGGTTCTTGCCGAACTCTGTACTTTGCAGCAGATATCTACCTCCGAAAAATAAAAATACAAGGATCAATAAAGTGATCAATAATTTAGAAAATGAAGTCAAACGTCTTGCCATTATATGTTATGTTTTATGAGGAAGTGAATGCATGATTCACCCTCCTATGTTATTTGAGTTAACTTGTTAGTCAAAAAAAGTATCATACTGATTAGATCGATCCGCTAGTTCTGGCGTAGCTACAGGCGCACTCAGGTCTAAGACATCGCTATCACTTTCCGCTTTTAGGATCAGTTCTTCTTTAGCTTCTCCCAGTAGTAGTGAGTCACCTTCCCGCTCCCACTTCTCTAACATTTTCATACCTTCTTCTTCGAATACTCCATTCTGCAGATCTATGGATGACATAAAGTTCTCTGATACTTCCATGAAGCGCTCCATCTCTCCTACCTTCTGACTGACATCATCGGCTACAGCTTCCAGTGCCTGATCAAACATGGCTCGTTTATCCGCATTACCATTGATGATGCTCATTGCAGAATTCATTGCTGAGTGGCTAGCTCTTATGGCTTTTCGTTCTTGCTCCTTGACCTTTACTTGATCGGATACGTCCTCTACCAGAATCTCGCTATTCTCGTACATCTTGGAGAGGACGCGGTACATCACTTCCATTTTCTTATATAGGTCCTCTAGTTTGACATTGGACTCTTTAAGTCTGCCAGCCTTTCTACTTTTCAGTATCATCACTGCCTTCTTATCAGTATCTCGAGCTTTACTGGCTTGGGTGAGGTTTGACTTTATTTCTTTTTGATTATTAATGATGAGCTCTTTCAGCTTGTGCATCTGCCCTCTCAGCTTGGTGATCTGCTTATTCATCTTACGCAGGTTACCCTTGAGATCATCGACATAGCTCTTCAGAATACCTATAGGATCTATCTGAACAAAGAGGCCAGTGATAGCCCTCATAGCAGATTTGTACATATAGGATATCAGATTACGTGCTTTAGAGTCTAACGCCATAAATATGATGGATCCTAAAACAAGCATCATCACTGATAGACCTACTACGCTGGACAGCATACCAATAATAGTAGATAAAAATGTAGAAATCAGTAGTCCCCCGCCTAAGACCAGTCCACCTAAAACCAGAGCACCAGTCACACCTTCAGGCCGTCTCCAGAAGCTCTTAGATTTATGTTCAGCCATACTAATTCTTTTTCAATTTTTTAATAGCAGAATACACTAAAATAATTCCCAAAAATAGGAATACGAGTAAAATAACTCCTCTGAAATATGAATTATTCCACATTGACAAAGATTCCATCAGTCTAAGCGTAGCGAGAATTATTATTGTGATAACTAAGATAATAGAGATCAGATTTCTCAGTGGCATCCTATTCCAGATAACTGTTCATTTTATCAATATCCTGTTGGATCTGACCCAGCACACTATGATAGGCGTTGATGAATCCATCCTTAGTCGCTTGGACTTTAGCCACTGATTCATTGACGGCTGCATTTTGCTTATCTAATTTTTGTTTATCTGCTTCAATTTCCTTTTGCAGCTTTTCTATCATCTTCTGCTTTTTGACGATCGTCTCTTTTAATTGCTTGATGCCTTGCTCTCGGTTGACTACTTGCTTTTGCTTCTGATTTTTGAGCGCGTCTGAGAATTTACTTTCCTCTTTTTTTAGCACGTTAATATAGTGCTGTGCAGAATTAACCAGTTTAGATGGTGTGACCCCCATGGTCTTTGCCATGGCAAATGCAGATTGATACTTAGTCTTCTCATCCATGTCCATCGCCCCCAGATTCTGTAAGCTCTGTTTGAACTCCAGATAGTCAAATCCTTCCAAATTATTAGCTTCTATGGCTTTCAACAAGACATCCACAAATTTAGGACTGACTTTACTTGATTTTGTGCCTGGCCGTGGTGTGGGAGTGGATACCGAAGCAACCATTTCATTTTCACTAGCGGCTGAATTTTGTGAAGCTGGCTCCACTGAAGCCTCGTCAGCTGTATCTTGATCCTCAGCCTTCTTCGCGGACTTATCCTCTACGATGAAAAGTGATTTAAGTTTTTTAAGCATAGTGTGTTTTTCCTTCGAACTAAGAATGTAAGCTGGGCCAAAATAGAAGTCTATCAGACTAACTAATCATTCGGCAATTTAGCGAATTTAGAGGCATAAGCGAAACTTAGTACAATTCATTATCTGTATCATCATTATCTCTATCTTGTCAACCTATTAAAATAAGCAGTATGGCCGTATATGTAGATAGTGAAATTAACCAGCTGAATTCAGTGATTGTTCATAATCCTGATATGGGCATATCTCGCATATCACCCAAGCGATCTGATGATTTGCTCTTCGATGACATCGTACATCTGCCAGCTATGCGAGAAGAGCACCATACATTTAAGCAGGTTTTGGAGGCATTCGTCCCAGAGCGAGAAGTATTAGAAATAGAGGATTTGATACAAGAGACTATAGAGCAACAAGCAGACCTAACCGACACACTTTTAGATAAGGTCATGCTGCACGAAGGCCTACCATCCTCTTATAAGGAACGTCTTATTAAGCTTCAACCATCGGAACTTAAGAATCTATTAATCACGGGCTATGATGCCCAGAATGACCATATCTATTTCGACCCGATTCCAAATTTTATTTTTACTAGAGATATAGCTACCGTCATCAAAGATCATATCATATTAGCTAAGGCAGCTAAGAAAGCGCGGTACCGAGAGAATATGCTGACTCAATTTGTATTTAATGGCCACGAGCGCTTTGCTGACATGCAAGATAAGTTGATTAACCTCAATGACCTTAATAAGTTTCCTCCCTCAAATAAAGGTGAGATCGTATCCATCGAAGGTGGGGATCTGATGATGTTATCGGAGGACTACTTCTTAGTAGGTTGTAGCGAGAGGACCACTGAGCACGCTTTCAATAGTATTAAGGAAACACTATTTGATTTGGGCTTGACTAAGAATGTCGTGCAAGTAAAAATTCCTACAGATCGGTCCTATATGCATATAGACACGCTCTTCACAAGATTGGACACGGATGCAATTATCTGTTTTAAACCCATTGTCTATGACGGGATGAGCTCTACCATAGAGGTGCATAGATCAGAAGGAAAAACTGGCTACTACCCAGCAATTAAGGATTTCGTCATGGAAGAAATTAATCCTGCGATGAAATTCATATTCTCAGGTAATGGAGAATCGCCTTATCAAGAGCGTGAGCAATGGACAGACGGCTGTAATTTAGTCGCCGTAAAGCCGGGTGTAGCTATTGCTTATGATAGAAATCTAAAAACGGAAATTGCCCTGAAGGAAAAAGGATATGAGATCATGAGCGCTCGAGATCTTATCAAGCAGACCGATATAGACAAGTCCTTCGCTCAGCACTTAGAGAAGACGATCATCACTATACCATCTGGCGAACTATCCAGAGCCCGAGGTGGATCGCACTGTATGACCTGCCCCATCATCAGAGCGAGATCGAACTGAGCCATCATGCATAATCATCAAACGACATATCGAGTGACTTACGGAGACACGGATCAGATGGGTTATATGTATTATGGTCATTATGCGAGACTCTATGAGATCGGGAGAGCGGAGATGCTCAGATCATCAGGATTGACCTATCAGCAGTTTGAGCAGGAGCTCAGAATTATGATGCCTGTGATGCATCTCGAATGTAAGTATCTGAGGCCGGCTCTTTACGACCAACTGCTCACTATAGAAACCACCTTAGTAGATATGCCGACTAAGATGATCACCTTTCAGCACCGAATACTCAGTGAACGTGGTGAACTTCTGAACAAAGGACAGGTAAAACTATTTTTTATAGATATGAAGACCCAAAAGAGGATATCCTCACCCGATGTCCTGACTCATAAACTGAAGCGCTATTTTGGCTAAACTGATCGAACGTCTTTTCAATCTTCCAGTAGTGAGCAACATCATTGACTGGTCTAAGAATCACGCCTTGCCAGGTTTTGATCAGGTCCCTATATTTTATATTATCAAGTTTATCTTTGAAGAACTCCGAAAGGATAATATTACGACGAGAGCAGACGCCGTGGCTTTTAATTTTTTTTTATCTATTTTTCCTTTCATTATTTTCATACTACCGATCATAGCCAGCACACCGCTGGGCAATAACTACGTGATACTTGCCAGAGAGTCAATCAGAGGCATACTCCCTACTAATGCTGAGTCATACATATTTGAATTGATCGGAGGTATAGAGCAGGAAGGCAATTTTGGTTTATTAAGTATTGGCTTTTTCTTAGCTCTGTACTTCTCTTCTAATGGCATGTCCAAACTCATGGAGGGCTTTGATAAATCTTATAATACCACATTCAAGAATCGATCATTCCTCAAGCATAGAGCTATTGCGCTAGGGCTGACGATTTTGCTATTTGTGTTATTAACAATCTCTATCGGCTTGATCGTCTTAGGGACACAGCTGGTGGAGCTTGTAGTTAGCACATTTGCGCTCAGTGCTGCTTCAGAATTCATATTTTTTGTTTTGCGATGGATGATAGTTTTCATCCTTTTCTATAGTGTGATCACTTCCATTTATCGCTATGGACCCTCTATGCTCAGGAAGATTAGGCTGTTTAGTCCAGGGGCCTCATTAGCCACGTTTTTATCAATCTTTAGCTCCGTTATTTTTAGCTATTTCGTCAACAACTTTGGGAAATATAATGAAATATACGGGTCTATTGGTGCATTAATTGTCGTATTGGTATGGTTGCAAATTAATGCATTTATATTGCTCATAGGATTTGAGCTGAATGCTAGTATAGCTGTTAATGGAGATCTGAGACGGGCTAAGCCTATAATCTAAAAAGGTGCTGCCATAGTCGAATTTAACTAACTCGAACACGGCAGCACCTCTTGATATTAATTATCGGTACAATGTCTTATTTCACGGGTACGATATTGATAGGCAGCTTCAGATTGCCCCAAGCAAGATGAATAGTTGAGTCATCAGCTTTCATGAATGTCATCATTTCCATGTCCTCATCTGCCATGACAGGATTCACGTCTACTCTGAGTACATCCTTAGATTCTTCATAATCATAGGCACCCCATTGTTCAGCTTCTCCATTGAAGATAATTGTCCAGCTCTCTTCATTAGGTATAGTGAAAACAGAATACGTACCCGCTTCGAGCGCCTGACCTTCTACTTCTGCATCAGCAGATAGTGTGATCTTAGTTGCCCCATTAGCTCCAGTCCTCCAAACCTTACCATATGGCACGAGACTGCCCCAAAGCTCTCTGCCTCGAGTAGATGGAGCATTGTAATCTATGGTCACATCTACGCCATCAAAACTTTCTGACATAGTCATTGGTGGGCTTTTGGGTGTATCCTGGCCAATCGCAATAGTCGCAGATAGGGCTAAAGCCATTAATAAGAATGATTTAATCATCGATTTCATAATTCAATTGTTTTAGATTCAAAAATTGTAATGCCTGTATATAATAAAGGTTCATCAAGACATCACGGATGTCTGCCGTTGAGCCGTATTACGTAACAAATATAAAGTCAAACGGATTGAATTTATTTAGGCTAAACCCTATATTTTATCAGTGCTATCATCTTCTCTCTCCAGTGTAGGCTGAAGCTCTAATGTCGTGATCGGCACATACTAGTGACTCCCAAGTATATTTAAGCGATTCCACTAAGGGTATCTTATCTGTCACACTTCATATTACTGCAAACTTGAACTATTCAAATCTAAAAATCACAAATATGAAATCACTATTTACCATCGTATGCATTAGTATGGCTTTTAGCTGTACTCATCTTTATGCTCAGCAGATTTGCTCCGAGGGAGAAATTTTAGTCGACAGTAATAATGGCAGGGTGACCTTCAGAGATCAGACTGGCACATTCGATCCATTCGCTTATACCATATACCACAAATCCGGTAATCTCTTCTTCGATCTGGTGACTCCAGGTGGTCTTTCCAATAACCTAAGGCACAATGGATCTAATCTATATGTAGGCGAGACAGTGAATGGTCCTGGTCCCAGACTCTATGTCGGTGCTGCTGGCGATGGCTCCTCAGCCATAGCTAATGGATACCTGATGTACTCTGATGAATCATTGAAACATAACGTAAAACCATTGCAAAGAACTGCGAAGGGAATACATGACCTAAACCCGGTGACCTATAGATGGAATCAATCAAAGCTGCAGGATGTCGGATTCTTAGCGCAAGAGGTAGAGACAGTATTTCCAACTCTCGTCCACACCGATGAAGAATCCGGCATTAAATCGGTAGACTATATCAGACTAATACCCTATTTAGTCGATGCCATTAAATCGCAGCAGGCTCAGATCGAATCATTGAAGCAAGCCATAAATAGTAAATAAAATCTCTTTAAACAGCCTCATGATTGGCTCATTGAGGATTTCTCATACAGTTAGTTTTGTGACGGGCGCTCTTAGGAGCGCCCTTTCTTCTATGGACTAATAAGCAGCACAATTATAAAAGACGAGCTCTATGGTTTTAATCAGTAATATTTCACAATATAAGTTCTGATCTATTAAACTTTTAGTCCCTCCTATGGTCCTATATGGTATGAAAAAGCCATATATCATTTCAATTCTTCTACTAAGCACACTAACACTTCTACAAGCTCAGAGAAAAGGAGCTGAAGGTAGAGGACAGTCTATGCGTATGACTTTAGTGGGGCAGCTTATAGATGCTGGTTCGAGTAAGGGCTTAGAATTCGCAACAATATCAGTATATAGCAAAAGAGACTCGTCTTTAGTAGGAGGCGGCTTATCAGAAGTAGACGGATCATTCGAGGTAGACATCAAGCCAGGCCCAATGTATGCTGTTATCGAATATATATCATATCAGACTCAAACTATTGATGTTCCTTTCGATCGAGAATCAATTAGATCTGGCAATCGGGAAATAGATTTGGGCCAGATTAGCATGTCAATCAACAGCACTCGACTGGAAGCTGTAGAGATCAGAGCAGAAAAAAGTGAAACTCAATTTTCTCTCGATAAGAAAGTATTTAATGTAGGTAAAGATTTAGCTAATCAGGGTGGATCAGCTGAAGAGATATTGGATAATGTCCCATCAGTCACCGTAGATATAGAAGGGAATGTCAGCCTCAGAGGAAGCGGAGGCGTGAGAATTTTAGTAGATGGTAGACCGTCTAGTCTTATCGGAATCGGTAATACAAATGGCCTGAAAAACCTACCAGCTAACATGATCGATAAGGTAGAAGTAGTCACGAATCCATCAGCGAGATATGAGGCAGAGGGCATGGCAGGCATCATCAATATCGTGCTCAAGAAAGATACTGGAAGTGGATTCAATGGATCATTTGATGGTACAATAGGCTACCCTGAACAACAGGGGCTAGGTGCTAATATCAACTACAGAAAGGGAAATCTAAATTGGTTCGCTAATTATTCAATTCGACATAGGACGGGTCCAGGAAGCGGATTTACCTATCAGGAAAGGACAAGAGGGGACATCGTAGAAATACTTGACTCCCGAAGAGAGCGAAATAGAAGAGGCTTATCTAATAGCCTTAGATTAGGCGCTGACTATTTCTTCAACGATAAAACTCAGTTGACAGGTTCACTTACCTACCGCGTGGGAGATGATAATAATGTGAGTACAATACAGTACGACTCGCTACAGCGCATGGTATCATCTCTGCAGTCACAATTTCTGAATAATACTGTCAGGACTGATAGAGAGATTGAAGATGAAAGTAATTTAGAGTATAGCCTCAATTTTAGAAAGACTTTCTCCTCTCGTGATCATAATCTGAATGCATCAATCCAATACCGAGATCAGAAAGAAAGTGAAAATTCTATTTTCGATGAGATATTCACTCCTTTCGGAGAGCAGGGCTTCAATAGCCTGAACCAGCGATCTACTAATGATGAAAGTGAATCAACTTGGTTGTTTCAAATAGACTACGCCAAGCCACTGGGAGAAGATCATAAATACGAGATTGGGATAAGAAGTTCTATCAGAGATATAGGCAATGACTACTTAGTGGAAGAGGAAAATAGCGGCTTATTTACTCCCCTCTTCTTGAACAATCAGCTATTCGATAATGAGTTTGTCTATGATGAAAATATACATGCAGCGTACGGAACCTATGGAAATAAGGTGGGTAAATTCAGCTATCAGCTTGGTATGAGAGCAGAATTCTCAGATGTCACGACGACAGAGTCAAATAATGACAATATTAATGCGCGCGACTATTTCAATTTATTTCCCAGTGCTCACATAAATTATCAAATAGCCGAAGGCAATGCCATGCAGATCAGCTACTCCAGAAGAATCAATCGCCCTCGATTTTGGTTTCTCAATCCATTTTTTACGTTGAGTGACAGAATTAATTTATTTGGTGGCAATCCTAATTTGGATCCTGAATTCACTGATTCTTATGAGATAGGTAATATTAAGTATTGGAACACCTTTACTCTCAGTAGCTCTCTCTTTTATCGACATACGACTAATAATATACAACGTATTCAGCGGCTTAATGATGATGGCACCACAATCAGACGGCCTGAAAATGTTGGAACTGGGGATGACTACGGTTTAGACCTTAACCTATCATACTCAGGTATAAAGTGGCTCAAACTGGATGCCAACGGCAATTTTTTTCAGACCGAAAGCAATGGTATCATTGATGGCAAAGAATTTAAAGTAGAAGACTTTACGTGGTTTGGTAGATTGACCGCCAGGCTTAGCTTTTTCGATTCCGACCTACAGATCAGATCTAACTATCGTGGAGGTAGAGATGTGGCGCAGGGATCTCGCCAAGGTGTAGGCTCTATAGATCTAGGCTGGAGTAAGGACTTCATGAATGATAACCTGACCTTCACCTTGTCAGTGCGAGACTTACTGAATAGCAGAAAGAGAATAGGAATTACCGAATTTGAGAACTTTTTTCAACAGAGCGAATTCCAGTGGAGAGCTAGGACCACATCTCTGACAGTCAGCTATAGAATCAATCAAAAGAAGAGGCGCGGTGGAGGCTCGCGAGATGGTGGATCCCAAGGCGGAGATGGAGAGTTTTAGTATATCTTACTAACATTTGGCGGTCTCAGCAGCGCTTATTCATTGACTACCGTTTCCCTTCATATGCCATTATATTTAAAGAGGCAATCTCTTACTACTACTTATAGATAAGGACAGTTGTCTTGCTCTCTAAACTTCGATAGCAGCAGAAATATTAAATATTAGCAATCACGCTAGCAGCTTAATTGATAATATACCTATTCAACCGACGTAAAGTAGAACAAGTCATCCGCTGGAACAATCTAATGTTATTAGTACATAATTACGGATATTAGAACATTTTTTCTGTCGTGACGATGGAGGATATCATCGATGACATAATGAATAAGCTTACTAAGAGGATGCTGTAAATACCAGTGTTTCCATTTTTCAAACGCTATATTTACACAACACTATACTCGTGTGATTTGAGACCTTGATGACATGAATTATTATGCCGCCCACGCAGATTATTGCAGATAGAAGGATGGCTCCATCAGTGTTTGAAGGTCATAGAGTAATAAAAAAGGTAACGTATGAAGAAGCTGGCGCTGCATTGGCAGATTATATTGGGGATGGTTCTGGGAGTTCTTTTTGGCTACGTCATGACCATGATAGCTTGGGGTCCAGATTTTGTGAGGGACTGGATCAAGCCGATGGGCACTATATTTATTAATCTTCTGAAATTAATTGCTATTCCTCTGATCTTTGCCTCACTAATCAAGGGTATAGCAGATCTAAAAGATATTTCAAAATTTTCAGCCATTGGTGGTAGGACTATCCTCATCTATATCATGACCACTATCATCGCGGTGAGCTTGGGCCTCATCGTGGTCAATGTAATACAGCCAGGGGAAAGCGTAAGTCAAGAAACTTTAGATCAGCTTACCGCCTCCTACTCTGGCGAAGGTGCTGCCCGAGTAGACCAGGCGTTAGCACAGAGAGATAAAGGGCCCCTACAGTTCATCATAGATATGGTGCCGCAGAATATTTTCGGAGCTGCATCAGACAACGGTAACATGCTTCAAGTCATATTCTTTGCTATCTTTTTCGGTATCAGCTTGCTATTAGTTGAGCCCTTAAAAAGTCAACCAGTAAAGGACTTCTTCGATGGTTTTAATGATATTATTCTGAAGATGGTAGATCTGATTATGCTTATAGCTCCATATGCTGTCTTCGCCCTTTTAGCATCTTTGGTCGTAGAGACTACTAATCCTGACCTATTCAAAGCTCTCAGCTACTATGCATTCTCAGTAGTCTTAGGACTTTTAATGATGATCGGAGTCTATATTTTAGCCATGTATGTAGTCGTCAGGAAGTCGCCTCTATGGTTTCTCAAAGGCATCAGCCCCGCTCAGCTCTTAGCATTCTCTACGAGCTCAAGTGCGGCTACTCTACCAGTCACCATGGAGCGAGTAGAAGAGCATTTAGGCGTCGAAAAGGAAGTTACCAGCTTTGTCTGTCCCGTTGGAGCTACCATTAATATGGACGGTACCAGCCTTTATCAAGCCGTTGCTGCCGTCTTCATCGCTCAGGCCCTCGCTTTTGACCTCAGTTTTGGAGATCAGCTCACCATAATTATGACAGCCACGCTCGCATCTATTGGATCGGCAGCTGTACCTGGAGCAGGCATGATCATGCTTGTCATCGTCTTAGAAGCTGTCGGATTACCACCTGAAAAGTTAGCTATTGGCTTGGCATTAATTTTTGCAGTGGACAGGCCATTAGACATGTGTCGCACCGTAGTGAATGTCACAGGTGATGCAGCTGTAGCCATGATTGTAGCTAAGTCCGTGGGTAAATTAGGCGAACCCAAAATCAAAAATTGGGACGATAGATATGAGGAAGTCAGGTAATGAATCGTTAGGATAATAAATCAATAGCTATAATATGGAAATATTAGGAATAGGGTCAAGAGTAAAGCATCCTGCGTACGGAGATGGAGTCGTCATCAGCGTTGATGTGGCAGCTTATAATGTAGCATTTATGCTGTACGGTATTAAGTTAGTAGGCAAAGAATACAACAATTGGGAGATCGTCGAAGCAATACCTTATACCCAGCGGGTAAGTTTTGACGAAGCTGAAGAATCACTGATTAAGATATTGACCCACTTCTCGGACATCAGCCAACCTATAGAACTTGGAGACAAATGGACCGATGGTATCGTGATACTTAAGCCGAAAGACGACAGCATGAAGCCAAAAGAAATACCAATCGCCACTTTCTTTCATAAGATCGTCATGGTGAGAGATAGATTACGGGTCATGGAACAAAGAATCAACAGCAGCAAACTTTCTGACGAAGAAAAGGTTAATCTACAACAATACATCACCAGGATTTATGGAAGTTTGACCACTTTTAATGTCCTTTTTAAATATAAAAAAGATCACTTCGTAGGAGATAAAAGCTCATGACAAAACTAATTCTAATGCTGGGTGCCATGGCCTTGACTTTACTTACGGGCTGTGTAGAAGCTGATCATGAGTTCTCTAAGTTGGCTCCAGGTATATGGAGAGCGACACTGACATTAGAGGATAAGGTCATAATCAGTGCTGGGGATGATAATATGCCAATCTTACAAGATAATATAGAGCTCCCTTTTACATTCGAAGTGAAATACGCTACTCGGGATTCTTTCTACATTGAACTGATCAATGGCGAAGAACGCATCATTGTAGATGACATCTTCTATGGTAGAGATATGGCTGTAGCGAAAGACACCTTGCTGATAAAATTTTCGGTTTTCGATACTTATATAAAGGCAATCTATGTAGAAAATGTGCTCCAAGGTGAATGGGTTGTCAATTACCGAGAAAAATACAGAATACCATTTGTCGCATACCACGGCCAGGCGCATCGATTTCAGACAGATGGCATACCAGCAGATCAAGACATCTCTGGTCGATGGCACACCGTTTTTGATAGAGATACAGAAGACGAGTATCCCGCTATTGGTGTGTTTAAACAGGATGGAAATCACTTGTCTGGCACCTTCCTTACAGAGACAGGAGATTATCGGTATCTGGATGGAATGGTCAGAGCAAATAAATTTTTCCTTAGCTGTTTCGATGGCTCGCACGCCTTCCTTTTTCAAGGTAAGGTCATGGATGATGGCAAGCTCTTGGGTACCTTTTTCTCTGGTAATCATTATAAGGGATTATTTGAGTCAGAAAGAAACGAAGATTACGAGCTTAGCAGTCCCTTTGATATGACCTTACCAGTGAATAATCAAGAACCATTAGCTTTCAGCTTTCCTAATAGTGATGGTGATATGGTATCGCTGGCTGATCCTCAATATGATGGAAAAGTTAAGATTGTCAAAATCATGGGTACGTGGTGTCCTAACTGTAAGGATCAGACTGACTACCTTATTAACTATCTAAAAGAGGAGGATCCTGAAGATGTTGAAGTCATTGCACTCAGCTTCGAGCGATATAGAAATGATGCGAAAGGAATGGAAGCCATCAAAACATTTAAATCGAGATTCGAAGTGCCATATCCCGTACTTTATGGAGGCTATTATGACAAGGCAGAAGCCTCTCAGAAAATACCTCAGATTAGCCAAATTCTCTCCTATCCAACTCTTCTTTTCGTAGATAAGAATAATCTGATCAGACACATCCATACTGGATTTGCAGGACCGGCCACAGATGAATACAAGATCTTTAATCGAGAATTTAAGAAAATTGTCAATGAGTTAAGTGCAGAATAATGAGTAAGAAACCAGCTAAAACGGTCTTAATTACTGGAGCTACTTCTGGTATAGGTAAAGCTACTGCTAAGCTTTTTGCGAAGCGAGGCTACAACATCATCATTACCGGTAGAAGAGCAGATCGTCTTGAGCATTTGTCAGAAAAATTTGAATTTAAGTATGGGACTCTCGTACATCCTCTATGTTATGATGTCAGAGATAGATCTGCGTGCGAAGCTGCTGTCAGTTCTATCCCGGAATCACTCCAGCAGATAGATATCCTGATCAATAATGCTGGGCTGGCATCAGGCATGGATCCCATACATGAGGGCGACATCAATGACTGGGAGACCATGATAGACACCAACCTGAAAGGCCTGCTCTATATGACGCGACTTATCAGCCCTCGGATGGTAGAGCGCCAGCGTGGCCACATCATCAACATCTGTTCTATAGCCGGCCATGAGGTCTACCCCAATGGTAATGTCTATAACGCCACCAAGTCTGGAGTAGAAGCGCTAACCAGATCGATGAGGCTCGACTTGTTTCAACATAATATCAGAGTGAGTATGGTCTCTCCCGCTCACGTCGAAGAGACAGAATTTGCTATGGTCAGGTATCATGGTGACCAAGAAAAAGCGAAAATTTACGAGGATTTTAATCCACTCAAGTCAAAGGATATCGCTGATTCAATCTACTACATCGCTACCAGACCTAAGCATGTCAATATCCAAGACATTATCATCTTAAGCACTCAGCAAGGTAGCGCTACTATGACCGATCGAAGTGGAAGAAAGTTTGATAGATGATTGTCATGCATACGCCTAAGTCTTTGTAGATCATCTAACTCATTTGCCAGCCAAAATATAATAACGACGAAATCTTATAGGACTTTCGCTCATCTACAGCTATGCTCAAAGATAATCGAATCATCATATCTACGCTTCTGTAAGCAGCTTCCTATCAGGCACTGATTTTGGAATGTAAGAATTTATTCATTTTGGTATCGACACTTATTTAAAATTCTCTGAAGAGTTTAACAAGATCACTGCTTGTCATTCCAGCCTCAACCCTTTGATCAAGGTGAATCTCTATCAACTCTCGATCGATATCGCTGTAGTCGGTTCCGCATGTCCACTGCTGATAAAAAATACTGTCATCATATCGGTTCGTATCAGTCATAAGCCCTAGCATCTGGGTAAGTTCCTCCCTCAGCAGATGTTTTCTGCAGTCAAGTTCTTTGACTCTCGTGACATCTACATACATACTACCTCTGTCGATCATGCAGTCACTATTCCACATGAGCCAAAAAGCGCCCCAATTGTCTTGGACTATACCTGCAGCCGAAGGTTCGTAATCTGCATAAGTAGGAGCATCACTTAAGAAAATTACCGCATTAGCCAAGGCCAGTCTGTCTACCTGATATAACTGTACTGATGAGCTCATATCATTAATGTCTTTAATAATCTCATCTAATTCGGCTAATAGCTCAGTCTCCCCATCGTGGTCCACAAATATTCTGAGATCGACGTCCCATTTCTTTATCCTATCGGTCGAGGTGCCAAATTCAGTACCTAATGCAACATTCAAATAATACTTCTGTGCATCACTCAGCGTAAAGCTTACAGGAGGTGTATCATCACCGATGGTCTCATCAGCCTTACTACATCCGAGACTGATCAACAATACTAAAATGAATGTCAAAAATTTTATTGCTTCCATAATTATTGGTTTATAAAACACTAAATAGTACTAATCTGCTACGAGAGTCCTATGTTTCCCTCACTCATCCACTCGTGTCCATCTAACTCTGTAATGCAGGCGCCGACATACTTAAAAACCTAAATTTAAATCAGTCCCGACTTATAGAATAGATTAGCTTCAGAGCTCTACCTCTATATAACCAAATAAGTCCATAAACTCTAGCCGCAACTGGACTTTTACTTCATTTATGTCTATAGCTGTCCCCAGTTCTTGGCTCATTGATGTCACTGTTTTCCCAGCGTCATGTATACCGCAAGGAATAATATGCTTGAAATGCGCCAAGTCAGGGTCTACATTTAGTGCCAGCCCGTGTAGAGTTACCCAGCGACTTAGATGTACGCCTATAGCGCATATTTTTCTCTCTTGGACACCTTCTGGCACATCGATCCAAACGCCAGTGAAGCCTTCGATTCTCTTAGTCTTAATCTCAAAGTGAGTCAGTGTTCTGATAACTGCCTCTTCGAGGTGGCGTACATATCGATGCACGTCAGTGAAAAATCGATCTAAATCAAATATAGGATAAACTGTGAGCTGACCAGGTCCATGATAGGTGATGTCTCCTCCCCGATTTATCTTGAAGAATTCAAATTCCTCGGTGCTATCTGTGTCTATCAGTAAATGGTCTTTAGATCCACTCCTACCCAGTGTGTATACAGGATGATGCTCGCAGAATAGTAAGTGATGCGGACTGACTATGCCAGCTCTCTTATCAGCGATCAGGGCTTGCTGCAGCGACCCTTGACGAGACCATGCCTCAGCATATGACATCATACCCAAGTCCTGATATGCGACCTGCTCTTCCCGCACTAAGCTAATACCGGCTCACCTACTTTGACGATCCATCCTCGAGTATCTTCTATCTCGCCGCGTCTCAGCTGAGAAATATACTGCTTAGCGAATGGAGCTATGGTAAATGAATCTACATCAATATCATAATTTTTACCCTGATAACCTATGCGGTGTACGGGTGATACCACAGCAGCTGTTCCAGTACCGAATACCTCTGAGAGCTTCCCTTCTTGGTGAGCAGTGATGACCTCATCAATAGAGATATCCCTTTCTTCGACTTGATGACCCTCCTCCTTAATGATTTGTATAATACAATTTCTAGTGATGCCGTGAAGTATAGCTCCATTAAAAGCTGGAGTGATAACCACGCCATCTATAACGAAGAATATATTCATAGTGCCCACCTCTTGGATGTATTTGAACTCTTTACCGTCCAACCATAAAACCTGATCAAAGCCCTCTGCCCTGGCCTTTCTTGCGGGGTATAATGAGGCGGCATAATTACCAGCCGTCTTTGCGTCACCTACGCCACCAGGCGTAGCTCTGACATGCTCAGTATCAGCTTTCAGGCTGACTGGATTACTATAGTATGGCCCAACTGGAAGTGTCAAAATGACAAATTTATATGTCTCAGATACCGCGACTCCGATAAATTCATCTGTCGCGAACATGAATGGTCTGATGTACAATGAGCTACCTTCTGATGATGGTATCCAGTCTTTCTCTAAGCCAACTAAACTATGGATGGCCTCCAAAAACATAGCCTCTGGTACAGCTGGCATACACATGCGATCTGCTGAACGATTTAGCCTTTCAGCGTGCATCTCTGGCCTGAGCAATAATGGGACACCCTCTGGATTGATGGCCGCCTTCATACCTTCAAAGATCGACTGAGCGTAGTGAAGTGTCAAATTACCAGGATGCACTTGGAAATCTGTGACAGGACCAATCTCCAGATTAGTCCATTCACCGTTGGCGTAGTCTGCTGTAAACATGTGATCCGTGAATACGCGCCCAAAAGGGATGTTATTTAAGTCTACTTGAGAGAGTCTTGACTCTTCGACTTTGTTGATCTTAATTGAGTACATATTATTTCGTTTTAATGACTTAATTTCACGCTCGAAAGGTAAAGACGTTTAAACTAAAATTCAATGATTCATTGATATTAGATCAAATAAATATAGAATACTATCGGATCAGGCCTCCACTTCCAGAAGTTAATGACATGGGTCAGTGCCTAACTGTAGTACTCATGAAGACCACAGAATCTTCAGAGAAAGACCAAGCTCTTTTGATTAAAATGCTCGGTGCTGTGAAAAGGTCGATGGAAGAAACTATGATTATCACCATAGCTGATGAAGACTTGGGTCATGGCATCTCTGGTGTTTTTGATAGTAGTCAGATAAAACAAATTTTAGTATTTGGCATTTCGCCAATAGACATCGGTCTGAATATTTCAGCGAGACTGTATCACTTACTTAAGATAGGAGATAAGCGCATCATATTCTCTCATGGACTTCCCACCATAACACAAAAACCAGAATATAAAAAGCCCCTGTGGGAAGCTTTGCAGCAAGCGTTTTAATCAAATGGTGGATTCGATATTCACGCCACTTAGATGATGCATACGCTATGATTATCAATATTTGATCATTCTATTTATTATGTACAGCCTTTCAAAGAAAACTCTATGAAACTCATCTTTGCCACCAGTAATGCTCATAAATTAGAAGAGGTGCAGGCGGTACTGCCAGCACATATAAGACTATCTGGCCTGCATGATCTTGGTTACTACGATGAGATAGAAGAATACGGTGACACATTAGAAGAAAATGCTCTGATTAAAGCCAGATTTATTCATCAGAAGTATGGCCAAAATGTATTCTCTGAAGATACTGGACTGGAAATAAAAGCACTAAAGGGCGCGCCAGGCGTAGTTACAGCGAGATATGCTGGTCCTCAGAGAGACAATGAAATGAACATGGACTTAGTTCTATCACAGCTTGTCGATCATAAAGACCGAACAGCTCGCTTCAGAGCAGTCATCGCTTTAATCATGGACAATAAAGAATACCTCTTTGAAGGAATACTTAACGGTAAAATAAGTCATGGTAAAAAGGGTGAACATGGATTTGGCTATGACCCTATCTTTATTCCTGAAGATTATGATCAGACTTCAGCTGAACTCGGTAGCATAGTTAAGAACCAGATCAGCCACAGGACGAGAGCTTTACAGAAAATGCTTAAGCATGTCAAATCAATCGAACGATGAGCCTCAAATTAAAGTAACTCAGCATTAGGATTCGACTCCAGAATTTTGCTACCGCCTACCTTCTCTTATGATGCTTGAATAAGGGATGCGGTATTCATTCTCTCCAATACGCAGGACCAACTCAAAGTCAAGCTCAGTATCTGCAATAGGAAATATGACATCTGTACTCAGCCTCGATTGAGCTGGGATGGCGTCTTCGTATAGCACCCAGTCCTTAATGTACTTTATCTCATCCTCTATGGTGCTTTCTACGATATTAAAATTACGATGATCCTCTGCCACGTAAGCCGTGGTCTCTAACGCATAGATGACTCCATCTACGCGGTTTCCTCCACCTGCGAATATGGAAGCTATTCCTAAACCACCTAATAAAATATTACCTACTGTATTAACTTTCTTTTGTCTCTTCACTGATGTCTTTTCAGTTTTTAGAAAGTCAATGAATTGATGTTTGTTACGTGCATTAAGGGTGGAACCATCCTCATAGTCCAATCCAATACCTGCATAACTAATGTCTACTTCATCAGCAGTACGATTATAAAGCTCCAGCTGGTAGATCATATAGTCCGATGCATATCCTATAAAAGCCGTCTTAATCTCCAGCTGCTCATAGCTATCTTGACTAAATGGAATATTATCTCCTGATATTTCTGAGATGACAACTGGCTTAATCTCTGTATAGCGATAGCTAGATTTACAGGAGCTCAGGCATAACAGTATTAAAAAAGTGAATAATATAGTGTGTTTCATAGGCTTGAGGATTCACTATTAATACGCAAATTTAGTTCAATTAGTTACGGCTTGATAGAGATATAATTAAACCTAAAATCAAAAAGGCCACGAATTTACATTCGTGACCTTTTTAAACGTTACTGTCGTTGGGATACTATCCTTCAGCACCAGCTGGCTTGAATACTTTTCCTTTGATGGTTAAGTATGAGTTAGCTGGGTCAGTGTTAGCTGTTAGGGTGACTCTCTTAGATTCAGCTCTTCCCTCTACAGTACCTTTACCTTTTGAATCATACTGTACTTTGATTTCTCCTGTTCCACCTGCTGGGATTGGCTCTCTTGGCCAGTCTGGCACAGTACATCCGCAGCTACCTTTAGCATTGCTGATGATCAGAGGCTCGCTTCCAGTATTGGTGAACTTGTATACGTGATTTACTTTTTCACCCTCTTCGATTTCTCCGAAATCAAAAGTAGTCTCTGGAAATTCAATAGTGGTCAATGGTCCTGCAGGTATATTAGCCTGAGGCGTAGCCGTAGGTGTCGCTGCTGGAGTCGTCGTAGTTGTGTTAGTCGTAGCTAAGCTTTCTCTTGCGGCATCCTTAGTAGAAGCACTATCTTGGCAAGCTGTAAAAGCAAACATTGCAAAGGCAGCAAAGACCATAATTAACTTAAAAGATTTCATATGTAAATTTTTGTGATTAAACAATTTTATAATGTATGATACAAATGTATAGCAAATAATTCTATTTCAAGTTCTCAAGAATCAATCCAAACTGCGATTAACAGCTGATTAACAATTAATTTTATTCTTATTGGGATAGCCAGCCTGTAAAGGCCTCACAGCCCAATGTATTGAGGCATTTTTCCTTTGAAAGGCCTCCTTTCCTGGCCGCAGCAACCCCAAATTTTATATCCTTGATGCCTTCTTTATTGTGTGCATCAGGATTAATAGATATCATAACGTCTTTATCCATCGCTTGTTTAATCCATCGGTAATCTATGTCAAGCCGATGAGGATTGGCATTAAGCTCGATACACACTCTATTAGCTGCACAAGCATCAATTATTTTGGTGTGATCCACGGGGTACCCTTCTCTTGAGAGTAATAATCTTCCTGTCATGTGGCCCAGCATTTTCACTTGAGGATGCTCTATAGCCCTGATAAGTCTCTCATTAGCTTTGGCCTCATCCATCTTCAGCTGTGAGTGGATGGAAGCGATCACGAGGTCGAAGGTCTTTAATACATCGTCCTCATAGTCCATGCTGCCATCGTATAAGATATCACATTCTATACCTTTCAAAACTCTAAAGTTCGCTATCGAGGCATTCACCTGATCAATTTCACGCTGTTGCATGCCTATCCTTTCTACACTCAGACCGTTCGCATAGAAGGCAGATTTAGAATGATCTGTAATCACTAAATACTCGTAACCCAGCGCCTTACTATATTCCGCCATGTCCTGCACAGAGTACATGCCATCACTATAAAGCGTGTGGCTGTGGACTACTCCTTTGATGTCCTGTTCCTCCACTAATTCGGCCGCAATATCAGCCATTATTGAAAAGGAAATATTAGGGTAATCTCTAATTTCAGGTGGCATATAGCTTAAGCCATTTGCTTCAAATACTTCTTCTTCATCTTCAAGTCCTTCGTGCACCACCAGCCTTTGCTCCAGCTCATCCTGAATATCCCGTCCACTGCTACGCAGGATCGACTCTATTAAGAAGCTGGCTTTATCGACGACGTCCATATCCAACTGGACACCGTGGTAGGTAGCTCCCTCTGCCTCCATCACATATGCATCACCTAAGACGCCCATAGCATCTATCTCTTCGCTCACCAGTACTTCTAAGGAGGTGATGATCGGGAGCTTCATTGCATATTCACCTACAGCGCTGACCATAGCATTAGGATATGCGTCATTGATGCGTTCTGTTATTTCCGAGATCAGTGTCTCAGCCGTGGGGTACAGTATTTGACCCTGAGATGAGAGGTAAAAGTTCAGTTTTTTGATAACATCAGCCTGGGTCTTCGCTCCGAAGCCTTTCATTTCCATTAACCTGTTTTCGTGACAGGCATAGAGAAGTTCTCCAGGTGATTCTACATTCATCTCTCTCCAAATAGTCTGCACCTTCTTAGGACCAAGTCCTTTAATGCTCAGCATTTCTATGACTCCTGGTGGTGTCTTTTCTATATATCGATTGAGTGTATCCATCTCTCCGCCTTCTATCAGCTCCCCTATCTTTCCATGGATTGCCTTACCGACGCCTTTGATCTTAGCTCTGTCTGCTGCGTCCGTATCAGCTAGTGGCGTATCCAGTTTGCGAAGAGCCTGATAGGCAGAGTAGTATGATCTGACCTTAAACTGGTTCTCTCCGTGGAGTTCCATCAGTTTGCCTAATAGATTAAATGAATTGGCGATTTGCTTATTCGTCATGATACGAGAAGTTATTACTGGAAATGAGATGATCAGTCACTAAGCAGGTTTGACCTCATCGGGATATTCTACCCTGACATGATTGATGCTTCTAAGCAGCGACTTGAATACGACTGTACATTCTTCTAGCTCGTGGAAGGTGAGCTCGCTCTCATCCAGCTGACCTTCCTTCATCTTATAGCTTACGATATGATCTACTAATTCATCAATATCCTTACCCGTGGGGCTCTTTAGGCTTTTAGATGCTGCTTCTAATGAGTCAGCAATCATGAGGATAGTTTGCTCTTTAGACTTCGGTTTGGGACCTGGATAGCGGAACAGACTTTCATCAAATTCTCTATCAGGCTCTTCTTTCAGCTGATTCCGATAAAAATACTCGACTCTGGTCGTTCCGTGATGGGTCATGATGAAGTCCGTTATCATCTTAGGCAGCTTCGCCTTTTTCGCCATCTCCTTCCCTTTGATAACATGGTCGATAATTTTGCGTGCGCTTTCGAAATTTGTCAATATATCGTGCGGATTGTGTCCCTTATTATTTTCAATAAATGCCTCAGGCTCATGAAGTTTCCCGATATCATGGTAGAGGGCTGCTGCTTTGACTAAGAGGCTATTCCCACCTATCTTCTCAGTAGCTGCTTCTGCCAGATTAGACACCTGTAATGAATGCTGAAGTGTACCTTGGGCATTGATGGAAAGCTCCTTAATCAGTGGGCTATTCATATCTGTCAGCTCAGCCAGAGTGATAGAGCTAGTGAAGCCAAATAACTTCTCAATGAGTGGTATAAATGGATAAGCTAGAAGTGTCATCACTGTGCTGACTAAGAAAAATACAAATGGACTCCAGTTAATCCCTGAAAAGTCTTCCGCATTAATCAGTGAAAGTCCTAAATAGCCTAAGATGTAAGTCGCAAAAATGATCAGAATCGCTTTAAAAAATTGATTCCAGTAGCGGGTCTCACTGACAAAAAGTACAGTGACTATACCTGCTAATATTTCAATAAAGGTGAATTCGTAATCTAAGACTGACATAAAGCTGGCAATCAGTACCACGACGATATGCACGAATAATGCAAGCCGTTCATCAAAGAAATTCATGATGATGATAGGGACCACACAAAATGGAATAAGATAAATACTCATCCCGTGCCCTTCCAAGAAATACACTAAGAGAGCTACGATGGCAGGAAACATTAAAATAAAACTAAGATTGTTCAGCCGCTGGAAGACTGTTGGATGATTGAACTGCAAATAAAGGATCAATGCCCCAATAATCAACAGTATTAATAACAGGTATCCTAAAAAGGAAATTAAAGTAAAATTGGCTAAAGAGAAGTTATCAGCCTTTTGCCTCGCCCTCTCTATTAGGTCTAAGCGATCCACCGTGACGACATCACCAGTAGATATAATAGAAGATCCAGAAGGTATAATCTGCTTTTCTACCAGCTGGCTTTTAAGGGCTTCAGGAATAGACTCTGCGGTGCGCAGATTACTGACGAGCTGTTGGTCCAGTAACTCATTTACTTGGATCTCTAAACCAGGCAAATTATTTCTTACCCAGGTCTGCAGCTCTGCCCTTACGGCAGAGATAGGAGTCATGTCTCCATCGAAGCGCTGCTGTACTACATAATCACCATCCAGTAGGTAGGCCGTATCTGAACCAACTGAGGCTCGTGTCTCGTTAGAATAAACTCCATATTGATAAAATCGTTCTATCTCTGCCTTGAGGTCATTCAGCTTCTCTTTAGCTATCGACTCCTCGCTGATAGATTTGTACAGATTGTTGATACTTAATTGCATCTTATTCTTCTCTGTATTATCAAATACCAGCACTCTATTAGGCGAAACCGACTTATCAATACTGAGATCTTGCTCTAATATTAACGGCTCATCACTCCAAGTGTCACCTGCATTATACGATGATTCTTGTAAGCTGGGTCTGCATAGAAATGCGATAAGGACCACGACGCTAAATGCCATAAGGTACTTCAGCCCGTCAGAGGATTTTAGAGAAACCTGATTATACTTATCCGACATGTCTTTTAGTGTATGATACGGTCTAACTTAATAAAAATTGCTGCACGATAGAAAGTATAGATTTTTCTTTTCACTTCTGGCCCACATTCCGAGTTTACCTATTTATTACATACATGCAGCGAGATCAGCCTTGCGAGGATTAATGATAAAAAGTATATGAGCGCTCCTCTTCTTTAACCTCGCTAATAAATAAAAGATCACTTTACCCTCCTGGTATCCAAGCGATATCCTCTATATCCGAAGCCCGATTCAGCGTTCGAGACAGCACGAATAGGTAATCCGAAAGACGATTGAGGTATTTCACGACATCTCCCGAAATAGTCTCATACTGAGCTAAGGTCACGACTCTTCGTTCTGCTCTTCTACATACGGTACGGCTCACATGGCAATGAGCTGCTGAGTGATGACCTCCTGGAAGAATAAAGGTTTTCAATAATTCTAGCTTATCCTGCATCTCATCGATCTCGGTCTCAATCGCCGTAACATGTTGGTCAGTGATACTCTTTAAATTTAGAGCAGACGGGTCCTTACTGGCCAGTTCTGATCCAATAACGAATAGCTCCTTCTGTACTTCATTGAGAAAGGTATCGTGTGCCTTCATATTATCCATCGGAGACATAGCAGATCTCAGGACGCCAAGCTGAGCATTGAGCTCATCTACTGTTCCATAGGCTTCGATTCTAATATCGTCCTTAGCTATTCGATCGCCGCCGAATAGACCAGTGGTGCCTGAATCACCTGATTTGGTATATATTTTCACTTGTATTTCAATTAATGTATATTATATCGATGGGTTGGATCAGATGATTTTCTAATAGTTTCATTCTTCATATCAGACTCTATAAGACCATCTCTTAGCTTGACGATCCGATGAGCATGCTCGGCAATATCAGGCTCATGGGTCACCACGATGATGGTGTTCCCCCTTTCTTGAATTTCTTCGAATATGGACATGATTTCCATGGATGTCTTTGTATCCAGATTACCAGTAGGCTCGTCAGCTAAGATAATAGCAGGATTATTAACCAGTGCTCTTGCTATCGCTACCCGCTGTCTTTGACCTCCAGATAGCTCATTAGGTCTGTGATCGACTCTGTCACCAAGACCTACATTCGCCAACGTCTCATAGGCTATGTCCAGACGGTCAGATTTTGACATACCTGAATAGACTAGAGGCAAGGCAACATTTTCTAATGACGAGAGCTTAGGCAATAAGTTAAAGGTCTGAAATATGAATCCAATCTGTCGATTTCTTATTTCTGCCAGTTCGGAATCATCCATGCTACTCACATCTTCTTTATTGAGAAAATATTGCCCTGAGGTAGGAGTATCTAAGCAGCCCAGCAGGTTCATGAGAGTAGACTTGCCCGATCCTGATGGACCCATAAGTGCCACGTATTCATTCACTTTTATGTCCAACGATACAGACTGGAGTGCATGCACCTCCTCAGTCCCCATCACATAGGTTTTTCTTAAATCAATAATCTCGATGACGTTCTCCATTATTTATCCATGACTTTAGGCACTAAAAAATGTCCAGCTTTACTTTGAGCAGGAGCATTAGCCATAGCAGCTTCGTGTGGCAGCTCATTAGCGACGATGTCTTCTCGAGGTGCTTTGGGCTCCTCGTTCATATATATGAGAGGCTCGACATCATCTGTATTGAGCTCCTCCAGCGTATCCACCATCTGTAATATGTTATTCAGATCTGCCTTAATCAGCGCTCTTTCATCCTCTTTTAATTCTAACCGAGACAGGCGTTCCAACTTGGAAATTAATGCATCATCTATTCTCATATCACAAGTTTAACTGTATCTTTCGCAATTGCTGTATCATACGAAATTACAGTATTATGTAGCTACTCACGAATATATTAATATTAGTTTTTTTTTGAATACTACCAAACCCCATATCAAGTACCTAGCTGTCGCTGGCAATATAGGTGCTGGCAAGACTACTCTGACGGAGAAGCTCGCCAAAGACTTCGGGTGGAAACCCCAATATGAGTCTGCTGGAAGTAATCCTTACCTCAGTGACTTCTACAATGATATGCATCGCTGGGCATTCAATCTGCAAATCTACTTTCTTAATCATAGATACAAGCAGATCACCAGAATTTTAGCCGGAGAAGAAATCGTTATCCAAGACAGGACCATATTTGAGGATGCATTCATCTTCGCGCCTAACCTTCATGAGATGGGCTTGATGTCGTCACGGGACTTTGATACATACTTCACCCTCTTTAAGTCTATGGCTGAGAACATTAAGCCGCCTGATCTCTTAATATACCTTAAGGCTGATATACCGACGCTGGTATCACACATACATGATCGAGGTCGAGATTATGAAGGCAATATGAGTTTGGACTATTTAAAAAAGCTAAACCAACGGTACAACGACTGGATAGAAGGTTATAAAGATGGCAAACTGCTGATCGTAGATGCAGATAAATTAGACTTTAAAAACAAACCAGAAGACTACAGCCAAATCATAGAAAGGATCAATGCTGAGTTAAATGGACTATTCTAAGACATCGGGCACAACAACAAATCAAACACCTGCTCTATTACTTTATATATGATCGACGAGATAAGACGAGACTTAAAGCCATATAAGGCAACTTTAGTAGCGGTATCTAAAACTAAACCTAATGAGCTAATCATGACACTCTACAACCAGGGGCAGCGGATCTTTGGAGAGAATAGAGTTCAAGAACTAACTTCTAAATATGAAGATCTACCTAAAGATATCGAGTGGCATCTGGTCGGAAGTCTTCAAAAGAACAAAGTGAAGTATATCGCTCCCTTCATCAGTATGATTCATTCTGTGGATTCCATTGAGTTGGCACAGGTCATAGATACACAGGCACAAAAAAATGATCGCAACATAGATGTATTACTACAGGTCAAGATAGCGCAGGAAGAAAATAAGGCTGGTTTGGATAAGGAGAATTGTATGTCCATTCTAGAAAGATGTAGAGATCTGGACCACATTACGGTGCGCGGGCTGATGGGTATGGCCAGCTTCACTGAAGATATACAACAAGTACGGGCTGAATTCGACTCCTTAAAAACCTTGTTTGATCGGTGCCAATGCGATGTCATGTCCGATAGCAATTACTTTAATCAAATCTCCATGGGCATGTCAGGCGATTATAAAATTGCCCTCGAAGCGGGCTCTACCATGGTCAGAATTGGGAGTTTGCTATTTGGAGCAAGATGACCGGGTGAAAAAACCTCAGATTAACGATTTTGATAGCAAGCTGGAAATCACTTGATAATGCTGATCTTATGGGTTTCTCTATTAGTCCTACTCAGTATTCTGATAAAGTATATACCAGAGCTAAGTGATGATACGTCTATCAATTCACCAGAAGATACGGTGAAATTCATTACTTCTTGACCCGCTTCATTAAATAGCGACGCAGCAGCTGAATCACCACTGCCTCCTGTTATGCTGAAATACTGATTGGTTATCGTAGGCTGTACTTGATAGTACTGGGTAAAGATTTCGGTGGTATTCGACTTGATCTGAGATTTAAAACTAGTACTGTAAAGGCTCAGTCCGCCCCTGCGGTTGCCAATCAAAATATCATAGAACCCATCATTATTAATGTCGTATAGAGCAGGGGCAGAATTAATTCCCTCCTTTATCTTGCCGTAAGACTTAGATAGCTGAGTAAAAGCGCCATTGAGATTGTCATCAATGTCCACATAGACCTTGATCTGACCGCTCTCCGATCCCACAAACAGTATGGTCTCTCCTTCTGATTTGACTGCATAAGGTGCAGCAAAATTTCGGATAAAACCTGGCTCTTTGGTATTGACCTCGCCGAAGACCTCACTGCTTTCTCCAGTGCTCAGTGAGAAGATGGGGCTACCTGCCTCACCGGTGTTAGGAATGTAGTTGATGCTGCCAATGACATCTCCGGCGCTATTAAAATTACGCTCGCCAATAATGAGATCTTGCAGTCCATCCTGATTAAAATCATAGATTGCGGCTTTCACATATTGGCCTAAAGTGAGCTCTTGAAAATTATACACAGGACTACTGAATATAGGAGACTTTCCAGGTCCCGCGATATTCTCAATAAAGTAAAATAAGCCTCTATCATCACCCACCAGTAGGTCTATATCTCCATCACTATCCACATCTCCAGCAGCAGGAGCTAGCTCACCAGAGGTAGTCGCGAATGCCGACATGTCCAAGTAGTCCCTATCCATTAACCTAAACTCTGGCACCTCTAAAGATCCTATATTAAGTAATAGTGCTAAGCGAGGAGACTTCTGTCCGACCACTTCCAGTCTGCCCGTAGATCCCACAATAATATCCATGAGTCCATCAGCATTGACGTCCATAAAACAAGGCACCGTATTTTTGCCGAAGTGCAGCATGTCCTCTATAATAAAATTTTTGTTTTTTAGCCGATAGTCAGGTACTGATTCAGTACCCTCGTTTTCATATAGCCATACGTGATTAATGGATTGCAGACCTACTGCTTCGTTAGGCGCCACGACCATATTGGTGAGCGAGCCGCCTGGAGTAGTGACGGGATAAGCTGCATTAAAAATGTTGATTCGCACAGGTGTGTCAGAAGATGGAAAATCAAGGTCCACTTCATTATACCACGCGTTTTCGGGCGTACCTCCATTAGTCAGTAGCACTAATCCATCAGATGAAATATCCCCTATCAGAGCCTCTTGAAGGCCGTCCCCATTAGCATCGAAGAGAGTGACTGTGGATCCAGCATGCCTGATTTCAGTGACCCCGCTGTGAAGATTTTGACCACATTTGTCCCCATCCTCGCTGATGAAAAGGTCTTCTGAAAATCCACTCTCGACCACCTTACCAAAGCAATTATCTTCAATCACAAAATCTAATCCTGGCGATCCCGCACCATTATTGACAGAAAGATTCTCATAATAACTGATTGTAGAGCCGCCAGGCTCAAAGGCGACAATATCAATATCCCCATCACCATCCACATCCTCTATCCCAGGAATATCAATGAGTGAATTATACACCTGAGTTACACCATCACCCAAGGGAACAAAAAGCACATTGAAACCGTCAACAGACTCGCTAGCCAGCTGGAATGAGATACTGCCAGATTCATTACGTCCTTGATGTACTTCTATACCAGCGATGCCTTGCACTGTGGGTGCCATGAAAATGTCAGAGATCCCATCATCATTGTAATCTTTGAGCAGCATCCAAGAGTTAGCGGGAGGAAAAGCTGAAATGTATTGTGGTGCGTAGCTATAGCTTCCATCAGCCTGAAGAATAAAAGGCATAATAACCCCACCTGCCCTGTCGAAAACAAGCAGATCGTCCAAGCCATCAAAATTAAAATCAATATTACTAAACTGCGGTGCTAGGAGGCCTCCTACAAATGGGAATGTAAACGCTTCTTCGCCTTCTGAAACCCTTACATCAAGCCTATTGATGCCTTGCGCGATAGCTATTTGAGCTACGGCGGAAAAGCTGAGTATTAGAAAGAATCTGATTTGCTTCACGAGTGAATGTTTATATTAGAGCGAGTAGAATGATTACTAAATGTCTAACGAAAGTATGGCTAAGATGCTTATTCATCTGCACAAGTAATAGCCATAATCACGTAAAGTAGCATCGAATGTATAAAATTATCTGTTTCATCCTATTGTTCCTGATTGGCACTTTTTCAGCTCATGGTCAGGAATTACTCATTCCAGTAGATTCCGCATCTACTCAGGGTCCTGTAGAAATAGAGAATCGTATAATATTCGATGACTTATCTCTAATTGATTCAGGAGGAAAAGTGCAGCTGCTTATAGATAATAACAATAATGGAATAGCCCAGCTAAGCATCAACGGCGAAGCAACTACACTTAACTTTGTAGATGGCATGAACCACTTAGATAAGTCCTTCTCGAAGCAGGGGGAGTTAGTCTTTCTGAGTCATCAGTCTTCTGCGGGTAAGCAGATAAAACTCGTGCATGTCTCCTCCTCTGAGGATGGTCCTTACCGCATCCAGCATATACCGCTATGGCTGTCCTTAGTACCGCCCTTGATAGCCATTATCTTAGCCTTGATCTTTAAGGAGGTGGTGAGTTCACTTTTCTTGGGGATCTTCTCGGGTGCTTTTATCGCTAATGGCCTGCGCTTTGATAGCTTTTATCATTTTTTCAAGAGCCTCTTTTCCGTCATAGACACATACATCATAAATGCTGTATCGGATAGCGGGCACATGTCTATCATCGTATTCTCGCTACTCATCGGCGGTATGGTAGCCATCATCTCTAAAAATGGGGGCATGGCCGGCGTCGTGGATTCTATGAAAGGCTATGCGAAAAATGTCCGTAGCACTCAATTTATCACCTGGATTCTGGGCCTCGCCATCTTCTTTGATGACTACGCTAATACGCTTATAGTCGGGAATACTATGCGTCCCGTGACTGACAAATTCAATATTTCGAGAGAGAAACTGGCTTATCTGGTCGATAGTACAGCAGCGCCCATCGCCGCTATCGCTTTCATCACTACCTGGATTGGAGCTGAACTCAGCTATATAGACAGTGGGATGAGTCAGCTATCGGAAAGTTATGACATGACTCCCTATTCCATCTTTATCAGCTCTTTGAAATACTCGTTCTATCCATTCTTGACGCTTATTTTTGGATTTCTGGTCATCTATACGCAGCGAGATTTTGGACCTATGAAGGCAGCTGAACATCGCTCTAGGACCACTGGGCAAGTCTCTCCTGCTGCGATAGCGTCGGAGGATGAGCCTAATATGGAAGATCTAAGCCCTGTCATAGGTGCTCCTCTGCGATGGTACAATGCAGCTATTCCAGTGCTGACAGTGATTATTATGACCATCGTTGGCTTGGTCGATACTGGCATAGACTCACTTTATGCAGAGCTATCTGCTCTAAAGATACCAGATCTGCAGCACAATTGGGGCAGTGTCTGGACTCATGCTTCCTCGCTTTTTGCAGAAGGAGAAGGTGGCTTTCTGGCTAAGTTAGGTAAGCTTATCGGTGCAGCAGATTCCTACGTCGCTTTACTTTGGGCGTCGCTAAGTGGAGTAATAGTCGCACTATTTCTGACTATCAGCCAGCGCATTATGAAGCTATTTGACAGCATGCACTGGATGGCAGAAGGATTTAAGACCATGATGCCTGCTATAATAATACTCACCTTGGCATGGTCTCTGGCCAGTACCACCGAGCAGCTGCACACAGCAGAATACCTCAGTGGCGCACTGCAGAATTCTCTGAACCCTATATTCATGCCAGTGATCATATTTGTGCTGGCCGCATTCATCGCTTTTTCTACTGGGTCCAGCTGGAGCACCATGGCCATACTCTACCCCATAGCCATCCCAACTACCTTTGCCATATGCCAAGCTAATGGCATGACACCTGATGAGACCTTACCTCTCTTGCTAAATGTCATAGCTACTGTATTAGCAGCATCAGTACTGGGTGACCACTGCTCGCCGATATCGGATACGACGATCTTATCTTCTTTAGCATCGGACTGTAATCATATAGATCACGTACGGACTCAGATGCCCTATGCCCTGACTGTAGGCGCAGCGAGCATCATTTGCGTATTTCTAAGTGCGCTATCTGGAGGGAGCTGGCTGATGACCTTAGGCTTACTGATCATCTGTACAGCCATATTCTGGCTATTATTGAGGAGGTTAGGAGCGTAAATTGCGGCAACTCATCAGTGAGAAGATGATTTTCATTTGCATAGCTACTGATGATCTTAAGTTGCAACGCAGATTCATCTGTAGGCAGAAATGTAGAACCACGGTATCGTCTATAGCTAATGAGTGGCATGCATTATGGAAAAGAGAGTACTGAATGAAAGAGATAGATTAAAATATTTAAGGCCTATGTATTTTCGTACGAAATACCTTTCACATATGGATGGATATATGGCTACTGAGCTTATAAAACATGCTCATATTAGTTAGTCCACAGCGCTTAATGAAACTCTGAATTGTATAATTTAGAGACTTAATTTGCGTTTTATTTCTTTGTTAACATCTCAATTCGGAAAATTGCGTCATTTTAGATAGATAAGCGATTCATTAATCAAGGTATAAGCATGGCTGAAGTACAAGCACTATCATCAGAAGAACTGCATAAAAAGAAAGGGATGCGCATCTCGCTCATCATCCACGGCATCATCCTCCTATTGGCTCTGATCCCATTCTTCCAGCCCGATCCTGATAAAAATATTGATACGCAATACGCAGTACAGATCGCTTTCGATAAGAAGGATATCGTGTTCGAAAATACCAAAAGCTCAGCAAGTACAAAATCCAGCGCAGCCTCAGGAGCTAATCGACCAAAAACGGAAGTAGCTAAGCCCGCAGAAAAGCCCGCAGAGCGCCCTAAAGTGAAGCCCGCGGAAGTCATTAAAGTGACCACACCTAAGCCGACGATACAGGAGACTAAGCCTGCTCCTAAACCTGCGCCAGAAGTAAAAACGCCGACGCCGACGCCACAGCCATCGGAACCAGTGGAGGCCGACATCGTGACAGAGGAAGCGGAAGTCATCGCCGTAGAGGAAGAAATTCAAATAGATCAGCCAGAACCAGAAATATATGAGGCCCCAGCCCCAGTAGATATACCTACATCAGCTCCCGAAGCGTCTACAAGCTCTCTGCCTTCTCTGGAAGATATTCTGGCGAAGATCGAAGAGGAAGTAGGTGATATTATGGATGGAATACCTACGGAGAATGCTGAGCCATCAGAAGAGGATGGTGGTGGCGGTCTGCCTTCAGGTAAGGACGAGTCAGAAACAGGTACTGGCACAGGTGATGCTGGCACGGGGAAAGGTGATGGAGACAGCGGTGATGATAATGATGATGGCATCGGTCGAGGCGGTGTCGGAGATGGAGAATACGATGACAGCGGTAATGGTGTCTTCGGCAGAAAGGTAAAGTATCGAGATCCCTCTATGATTCGTACTGCGTCCAGTAAGTCTGGCGTCTTAGTATTTAAGGTATGCATTGGCAGAGACGGCAATGTGACCTATGCCGAAATTAATGAATTCGAATCAACTATCAAAGATCGAACTATCAGAAAAGCTGCACTTCGCTCCATCAATAAATACAAATATGAGCCAGACCCAACGGCCCCAAAGGAGCAATGTGGAAAATATAAATTTATAAGCGATAATGTAAACGGGGTAAATTGATTCAGGTACCTGCTGTAATTTCTTTTTATGGATTAGTATAGTTGCTAAGAAGGCGCTTGGTAAATGATCTACTATTACCAATGTGAAATAGAGATTATATCTAATCACTGCACTAGTGGGTATTATGGGCGTATACTGAAGTATACATAATTTCGCCGTGGGTGTAATATGTAGTTAGCCAAATACCTGGTACTGGGAAAAGTAGTATATAAAGGCTTCAGCTGGTAAGCTTTCTGATAAAAATCATGACAATCAATTTTTTCGGTGACCCGTTGCTCATTGAGAATTAATTAGGGGTATTCAGAAGTAAAGCATAAACACATTTTCTTTAGATGCAAAGCTTACTTGCACTCGCCGTGCGGGCCT